>Ga0325401_1003738_pt1 | contig 14082 bp, 13 predicted proteins | sample PopdelMetagenome_FD_205666 | JGI IMG/M metagenome (GOLD analysis project Ga0325401, IMG submission 205666) | Populus deltoides microbial communities from Bellville, Georgia, United States - Xylem-PdKOR-R2 | ecosystem: Host-associated > Plants > Phyllosphere > Stem > Wood/Secondary xylem | place...
ATTTCATAAAATTTAAGATTAGTCTTGAGACATGTGAATTTAAAATGTTTTTTTATTTTTTTTATTCATTAATTTTTAATCCAAGAAAATTCTGCATCAATTCATATTAGCTCACTATCAACTCATAGTTTATCAATTCTGCATCAATTGTAATCAACCTTAGCTTATATTTCCTAACACGATACCGAAGAACAATTTTAACGCAGAAAATTACATGTGAAGTGGAGGAAAATTAACCAAGATTTGACACTAAAATTATTTTCTTGGAATATCAGGGCTTATCTTCAAGATTTGACACTAATTTTTTTTAACATCTGATTTATTTTGATTTTTAATATTATTAAAGATAAAAATCATTTTTCTCAATGTGAAATTTATAAATACTAAAATCAAAGTTATTAATGCTTAAAAATCTAGTTATTAAAAAACTTTATTTTCTTAATGTGTGATTTATTCTCATTTCTGAACTTTTAGAAACTAAAATGAGATATAAATGATGTTCAAAATAAAAATGTAATATAAGGTATGAAAATTAAAGGGAAAAAAAAATCTCTAGAGGTAAAATGGAGTTTTGCATGTAAATTACGGGAAAGAGTATTTTTTTTTCTATCCTTTACCCCTCAATTTAATTTTCCCGAGAAAATTCACTTGCATTTGAAGTTCTCGTGAGTTTATAGTTTTTTTTTTTATATATAAAAAAACTAAAAATCTTTTATTACTGTAGCAAATTAATAAATCACAAGTTTTGATATTCAATTGATAATCAAATAATAAATTGGAGGCTAAGCCTACTTTGGGAGTGCGGTTTACCGAAGTTTTGCTATAACTATATTTTTTTTAAATTTAATTTTAATAGGGTAATATTAAAAATAATTTTTAAAAATAAAATAAAAAATATTTTAATATATTTATAAATAAAAATATTTTAAAAAGCAATTTGATTTCCGAACAACCCTAAATTAAGATTATCTTTGAATCTTAAAATCAATATTTGTTTTATATTTTACTTTTCAATTTTAAATATGATTTCTAATTAATATTCAAGAAATCAAATTCTTAATCATATTTGCTGTAATAGAGTGCCACCTCAATTCACAAGTTCTAAAACACTAGCACTCATTTAAATTAATCATCACAAGAAATGCTATAAACACTCCCATCTCCTCTTCCCCGCCCACTAAATCATTTCTGCTTTTATGGCGACACCATCGTCGTCGGCGTCGCCGCCGCAACCGCCGATAGTCCGAACCTGGAGAACAGCATTTCTCACTCTAAGAGACGAAACCCTAACAACTCGAAGTCCAAAATCAGAATCAAAATCACTTCCACAACTCCTTCACGATTTACTCTTCTCCTCTCCCACTCTTCTCTCCGCCGCCTCCGATCTCCCTTCTCACGAAGTAACTTATCAATCTCAATCCTCACTAATCAACTGATTTACTCCTTAACTACTCTCTCATTAACTTACTAATCATTTTGTTTTATCAGATTACCTCTGATTTGATATTTTTACTGGAATTGGCGGCAAATTCATCACAAGATTTCACTTCAGTGTACCCTCACATTTCACATTTGGTAAAAATAATTTAAATTTTTAATTTTTGTTAGTGTTGGTGAGTTTTTTTTTCACTGAATTTGAATCTTGTAAATTAGGTTTATGATGTATGCCAAAGGCAACGCGTTTCGCTGCAATTAAATTCTAATTCATGGAGTGTTGCACTTGATTCGTATGCGAAAATGCTGCAATTCTTTTTCGGAAAAGCTGGTACTGCTAATGTTAGTCTTGCTGTCGAATGTATAGAGACTGTAAGGTTAGTTTTTCATTTGGTGATTGCTAAATTTTTATATGTTTCCCATTTTTTATTTGTTTTTATTTTTTTAAAAAAATTTGTAGGTATTTTGTGAGTGAATATCAGCAAAAATGTTTGCTATCGGATAATGTTCAGTTAGTGAAATTCCTTCTCCGAATTGTTGACTGCTCTCATGCACAGTTAGTTAGCTCTTCGTATAGTAGTGGGAACCAAAGGTCTGCCGGGGCTACTGGAAAGGGAGTCTCTAAGTATAGTAGTTTATGGGAGGTTTATACTGTTATGTTTACTATGCTTGGTGAAGTGTTTGAAAAAGTGGGGTCTTCTTTTTCTGCTGATGTTTGGCAATCTACGATTGAGGTAGGTGTATTCCTATGCCTTGTTGATTGTTTGTGTACAAATGAGTGTCTTAAGTTTTGTGGTTGTTGATTAGGTGCTTAGGAAAGTGATGGATGCCCTAGCAATCAACAACTCGCTTTCTGAAGATATTGTTATGTCCAGGTACCATGATCATCAACCTTTAACCTCAAACAACGTATCTGTACAATCAACAGGAGAGCTTGTTTTTGTGCCTTTATGTGAATTTTTAATGTTTGACCTTAGCATAGTAACAACTCTTCTCTGCAGGTTTTATTCTTCTCTTCTTAATTGTCTACATTTGGTTCTTGTGGATCCTAAAGGTTCTCTTCATGATCATGTAAGTTAATCCATATACTCTTAGGGTGTACAAATCCAGTTGTTCGTCTTTCTATGCTCCAGTTGTTTTTATATGTTACAAATTGGTTTTTGTTTTCTTTTTTTACAGGTTTCTGGTTTTGTCGCAACATTACGATTGTTCTTTATTTATGGCATTAACAGTAGACAACAGTTTACAGCCTCACCGACTGTTAACAAGGAGAAGGAACTTAGTTTAGCGAGTCTCAAGTTGAATTCTAAAGAACCTATACGAAAAGATAATACTCCATATAGGCCTCCACACTTGCGCAAAAAAGATAGCGTATATACGAAACAGCCCAAAGCTCAGGATTCTTTGTGTTTATCTGATCATGAATCTTGTGCAACCGATTTCATGTCATCAGATTCAGATTGCAGTGATAGTGATGTATCAGGGAAAGATACTGATGGTATTCAAAGCTCAAAGGTTCGAGTTGCTGCCATTGAATGCATACAGGTAAACATTATAAAGTTATTTTTTTAGCATTGATAGTTTTCACAGCCATCTGTTTATCAATCCGTGTGTCAGCATTACTGTAATATAGTCTTGTGAGCTCAGTGATGCTCTTTTTTCTCATAGAAAGACAGTTTAAATTTACTTAATGATTTACCTAGCTGTATTTGATGTGATCTTTTTGTTGGGGTGCCCATGTTTATTAGTCTCATTTCATTTCAGTTGCTGTAGATCACTTCCAACATGTTAATGAAATTGTTGTAGCTGTTTACAACTATCATCACTGAACAATTATTTGCAATTCCAGTCATAACATTGATGCAATTTGACCTTTTTATTTTGTGGATAAGGATCTTTGTCAAGCTGATCCCAAGTCATTTACTGCCCAATGGACAATGCTTTTGCCTACCAATGATGTACTGCAACAGAGGTCAAGCTTTTTCCTCTAGTTTTCACAACAAATTTGTGTTGTTGCTGTATTGTTTATCATTTGTTTCTTTTTTGAAGTTTTCTCTGTCTGATTACTTCATGTGACTTCTTTATTTGCAGGAAGTTTGAAGCAACTCTAATGACGTGTTTGCTATTTGACCCTTATTTAAAGGTACTGTTTAATGTCAATTTCTGTTGGTCATGCACTTGTTTTTCTTTTCTTTTGTTCTTTTCTGGTGGGGGGATGAGGATAAAAATGAGAGATGGTGATGGAAAGAGTATGCAAGTAAGGTCATTTATTCTGTTTTCTTTGAACAAAATGGGGAGGGAAGAGGGAAAAAAAAGTGCTCCCATGCCTATCCCATGCCCTCAAGATTCCAGCAAGATGGAGAATAGTGTATCTATATTCCCAATCTTACTTACTATTGTTATTGATGTCCTGTAGACCCACATTGTCAATCGGAAGTTATATCACAAGGTTAGAGTAATCTACTTAGCATGCTATTTCTTTCCTCTCCACCCATTAACAAAAAGAAGAGGAAAATTGGATTCTCGTCCTTTCCTCTCTTTGCTGACCAGGCATGCAGGAGGAAAATAAGTTTCCTTCATTCCCCAAATCCTTTCTTCCCTTCCCTTTTCCTTCCCATTTTCCCCAACCTGAAGAGCATTAATGTCTGTTCTTTTTTTTTTCCGGCACTTTATCTGTGATGTTGGAAATTATCTGCAGAGCAATTTTCAGATTTTTGACCACATTGTGTACTTCCTTGACACTCCTCACTCATTTCTTTTGTTTTGTGGTGACTAGGTTCGGATTGCATCTGCGTCAACCGTGGTAGTTATGCTGGACGGGCCTTCATCTGTTTTTCTGCAGGTGGCAGAGTACAAAGAATCTACTAAATGGGGATCTTTTATGGCCTTATCAAGTTCCCTTGGACGGATACTGATGCAACTTCACACTGGTAGTAGAGAGGCAGTGTGCCATGCAGTTTAGTAATTTTGGTGTAAATGTGCTTCACTGTTGTTAGTTCCTGATGTTTCTGGTTTACTACTCACATGGCCTAGTATCAAGCATGCTCCTTTGTGTCTGGTGTAGGTATTCTGCACTTAATCCAGCGTGAAACTCATAGTCGACTGCTAGCATCCGTGTTCAAGATTCTAATGCTTCTTATATCATCTACACCGTACGAATCTTCCATCTAAAAACTATCTCGCAGTCATTACAGTCTTGAGTTTTCCTATCTGATACACTATCAGTGTTTCTTGTAATCTTCATGCTCACTTTATAGGTTATTCAAGCCTGATATCTGCTTTGTCAGTTCACTGTACCCAAAAGTGAATCTGTTTGTTGTTAAAATTGTAATTTACTCTATTCTTACCCATGGAGTGAAGAATTATGGAATGTTCAGTTCTAGTGTAGGATATTTTTTTGCATGTTTGCATTTTGCTTGCTTTTTTCCCAGAAAAGCAGCGGTATCCTTACATTACTTATTATTCTTCCTCCCCCCCCCCCACCCCTTTTTTTTTCCTGGGTGATCATCCTACAGATATTCTAGAATGCCCAAAGAGTTGTTACCTAGAGCAATTGCTTCTCTCTTGGAAAAGACTGAGAATGGGTTCCCTTTCAAAAGCAATCAAACTGGCCTGCTGGTGAGTTCTACTTATGCAGTATAAGTGGAAATAATTGTGTTATCCTTTAGCGTTTTTTCCATTTTTTTGGTCTTTTTGTCCTTTCTGGGGTGTGGGGTAGGGTGCTTCAAATGACATTTGAAATTAACTTCTGTATCATACTTTAAAATCTTTTGCTAGGCTAGCACTATTAGCTGCTTGACTGCAGCTTTTTCAACCTCACCATCATCACCACAGGTCAAACAAATGCTTGTAGAAGAAATTTCCACAGGTTAGGGTTTTTTTTTATGCTATGCTATTTAGAGGATTGTCTCTGCATATGATCCTCCTATCACGTTTGTTTATAAAAATTGAGTTTTTTCCATTCACAACCTGCTTGATACATGTCAGACATCCCTATCTTCGTAACTGTTAGTGTTACTGGTGGTAGACCAGTTGATATCTCTGTTATTGGGTTGATGCTTTCTGTTTTGTGCATATAACTGTCTTGTTTGGTTGGAACACTTCCATTTATAATTTGTCATTGTTTTCATTTTCGCACTTTAGTCTAATATGACCTTGTAATCTATTTGAAGCCTTCTTCCAGGTGCAGTTGAGGCTGAGAAGAGGTCTGGTGTTATTTTCACTATATTTAGGCTTTCTGAGCAATTTTCCAATCCAACAATATGCTTTGAGACCCTCCAGGTAATATTATTGATGCAGACAACAAATAAAGCAAAACTTATGTCTTTTTATAGACAAGGGTATTTTCCTATTCCACACAGACTTGGTTTTCTTATTTAGGAATCTAAGTTCTTGTTGGATTCAGACTACTCAAACTCTATAATAAGTATGTAGTCTTTCTATATTATGAACAACAATTTATGAATAAATTCCTGCAATTTGCAATTGATTGTGTGACTCAATCTCCCTTAGGTGCCACTCCTAAGAACTCTAGATGTGAATCTTAGGTTTTTCTATCCTCTATGTGTGACCCTAGAAATTGTATTAGTGTGACTAATAGTTTCTACAATTTCCTACAGAAAACCACTTCAATATAACCCTAAACAGCCTCCAAAGTCAGATCCAGAACAGCCCCCAAAGCTGTCCTGCACCAATTATTTAAACTTCAATACTTTTTAGTATATTTATAAGAAACAAAGGTTTTAAACTTAAATTTATGCGGGCCTCAGATGTAATTAGTCAAAGGAAAGCACATATTCACAAGATGAGCAAGAAGTATTTGCTAGTAAACTTGCTAAAATCCTCTAGTCCAAACTCTATAATCTGGTCCTTTGGAGAAAGTGAAAGAAATCTGCTTTCTAACATATAGACCCATTAGAACTATTAAGTTGGTAATGAAATTTAAGGATTTTTAAACAGAAACTAAAACACTGTTCCCATTTCTAGTTGCCATAAACGAATGCAAGAACCATTGCCTGTATTATAATCAACTAATGGAGGAAAATATGGAAAACTTTGAAGCGAGTTTCATGAACTTGCACGAGGAAATTGGCTTCAGTCAAAGGTAATACTAACTCCAACCTTAGCATCCCTTCCCTTCACCTTATGCCAGAGTGATTGGGACTTAAAGTGAAAAGGGCATAGACAATTATTATTCATTAAGACTTTGGTAAACTTGTATGCAATCTCTAGGTGGTGAGTTTTGCTTACAGCTTTGCTAGAAAGGTCAAAGCCCAGAAGATTGTCTTTAATTTTTTCTGCTCTTATTTTAATGTTGTGTTGTTGCTTAAAAAGAACCACTTGTGCACTGTTTGTTCCAGACTCTTAGAGCTGTGATACACAGTTACCCCAACATAGCATCTGCTTGTTGGGAACGTGTTTCCATCATAGTCTTCAAAATTTTGAGGGCAGCTTCTCTAGAAGCTCCTATGAGGACGTGGAAGGGACATGCAGGAGATACTGTTGGCTTTATCGGGGAAAAGATTGTAACAGCTGCTGTTAAGGTAAGATATTCTTTTGCTTGTTTTTAACCCGAACAATTTCTTGTACTTGGGTCTGACAGTTTTGATTTAGATTAAGGTGAGATTTGTAGTCAATGGTTTGGATTGTACTATATAATCCAACAGTAAATCAGTAAGACTAGTTATGCTTGCAGTTACTGGCTTGAAATTATATGAATGAAAATTTCTGATGGAATAACTGTTTGTATTTTTTCAAAAACCATTTTTACATTTCTTCATGAATTGCTATTCTATTCTAATATCTGGTTCTAATGTGGTAATTCCTCCATCTTTACTACCTTTATTCTCTTCATTTTCCCATTATAGGTTTTGGATGAATGTCTTCGTGCAATATCTGGATTTAAAGGAACTGAAGATATTTTAGATGATAAGTTACTGCATACTCCATTTACATCTGATTTTGTGAGGATGAAGAAAGTATCATCAGCGCCATCATATGAACCTGAGAGTGCAGAAGATACCAAAGATGAACAAAAAACATATCATTCAGGAAGCGAGCATTGGTCTGAGGCAATAGAGAAGCATATACCCATGACATTACGGCATACTTCTCCCATGGTTTGTCGAACGTTTTTCCTTTTGGAACAATTTACTTTCATGATATGTGTGATCTTTAGGAGATATTAGATTTTTCCCTCCACATGGTTAAAGTTTTTGTCTCTAGATCTAATACTTGTGCTGCATTTGCTCATGTGTTTTTTGGCATGTGAAGTCAGCATGTGTTTGCTCATGCAAAAGTTTGGTGGTATGGGACACTCCTCCTGTAATTGTTGTTAATGTTAGAAAGTAAAGTGTGAAATGCCTAAATCATGCTCATCTAGGCTGTTCAGAATCTAGAGTCTTGATTTTTATTTTATTTTATTTAAAAAAAACCAGCACTGATTATTCTAAAAAAATCATGGCCATCAACTAGTCATTTTAATTAGGAACATTCGTACAAACAGCAAAAACTTGAGTGAGATTTGAACACTCCAATAGTATTGGTAGCCATGTGTGTTGTGACGTCCTATGCTTTTCTCAGCAACTCAACAAACATTATTAATTCATTTCTTCAGCAACCTACCTGCTGGACCTTGCTGTTCTCATTCGTAATTCATAGGTTCTGGAAGCTTTGAAGAATACAAATTTATTATAATTGGACAACGTGAAGATCTAGAATACACACATGAAAGAAGTTTGAACACTTCAAATAATTTGTTTGATAAAAATGATAATAACTTTCAATATGCCAGTGAATTGGTTTGTAGTATCTAGTCAAGATAAGGAAAGCGCTCAAATTAGATCTAAAAGATTTTTTTTTTAATTTTTTTATTTAGTAATGAATTTTGGCCTTTTGTTTTTCTATATACTTTGGAATTTTCTTATTTAGTGATGAGTTTTCCTTTTTAGATGAGGTTGGAAAAACATGAAATTCCTTGCCTGTTGGAGGATGAATCTTTTTTTATGCATCTACTTAATTTTTATTAACCTACACAGCTATTATTAGTCCTTTAAGGGTCATCCATCTGAAAGTTAGGAATCCTTCTTGCCTCATGGGGCTTGAAAAAAAACCCACTACACTAGACTTGGTGGAATTGTTAGATTGTATTAGTAATTTTTGAAAGGGACTGTTTAAGCCATTGGTTTGATGATTCAACATGTTGATCAATTGAATGAATTTAGCACAGTTGCAGTTAGCATCCTTCTTGGCAGCCTTTGACATCTTATAACAATTTCTGCTGAGAAATGTTAAGACTAGATGAAACATAGTTCTTCTATTGCATTTATAACAAAACTATACAGCTGCTGAAAATTTGATTTCTCTTCATGCCTGCATATTGCTGATTTTTTTTGGGAATATTTTTTTACCTCTGGTAGGTAAGAACTGCAGCAATAACTTGTTTTGCGGGTATTACCTCTTCTGTATTCTTCTCCCTTGCAAAGGAGAAACAGGAGTTCATTGTTTCTTCTTTGGTAAGTTCATGTGCAACTTGAAACCATTTTGCTTTCTGCACTGAACAATTATTTATTATTTATTTTTCTTTTCAAGTTCATATAATGCACCTTCAAAACTTTTGCAGATCAATGCTGTTAATGATGGGGTTCCTTCAGTTAGGTCAGCTGCTTGTCGAGGCATTGGTGTAATCTCTTGTTTTCTGCAAGTTCCACTGAGGTGATTATGGAATATTTCTGTATGATCTGAGTAACTCGTTGTTCCTATGCAAGATTGTGCATACAAAATTTATGAACTTGAATCATTTAGTGCAGAGATCCTTGACAAGTTTATCCATGCTATTGAGATCAACACTCGGGATCCCTTGGTCTCGGTATCTTATCATGCCTTTTCCAATTTTATTTTTGAAATTTTTCTTAAGTATGTAACCTTGATGATTGTGCATTACTAATTTCTTTCAGGTGAGAATAACTGCCTCATGGGCTTTGGCAAACATATGTGATTCCCTGCGTCACTGTATTGATGAATTTCCCTTGAAAAAGTACACAGGTGCACTTGCAGGATATCAAAGTGGTATTTTAAATTTACTGTGTTGTAGAATTCATATTGGTAATGGTTTTAATTAATTCTTCTTTCTCCTGTTACAGGCTCAAACACAAACCCTCAATTAGTGGCGTTTTTAACTGAGTGTGCTTTGCGGCTAACAGAAGATGGAGACAAGGTAAATGGATTGATTGCCAGAGTCATTTTCAGTTTTTATAAGTTTATCATTTTTCCATTCATCCACAATGGGTGTTGACATTTGTTTTTTCTGATGATATCTAAGATGTCTCCCCTTACGGTCTCTCACAAATTGCTTGTTCACATGGGAGATTTTGTTAAATATGTTTATTGATGGTAAATACATTTATGCGGAAGGGGGAGCAAGCACACTTCATCATTTGCTCGAAACATCAAGGAATGGAGTAACCAACAAAGTATAACTAATTTGTGTTCATTTTTCAATTGCACCTTCAGTGCCAGCTAGGGGTTTCCATAGACTGTTGCACACGAAAATGTATGTGATGAATTAAACTTTCCGGAAATAACCACCTTCATTTGACTAATATATGCCTGTTTCAATAGTTTAGGGTTGAAAATTTTTCTCTAGAACATGATAACACAGGCATGTTTGTGCTCTTTGATTTTATTTAACTGCAGTTCCTTGCTCCTTAAGCTCTTCTATTGCATCTTAAATTTTTGGAGCTTCCCCTGGTGCTTAGTTTGTATATTTTAACTGGGTTGGTGTTAAGGTTAAGTTCTTCTCATAGCTTTCAGTAGACGGGTTTATTCATACTTTCAGATATTTATTGAGACATCTCTTTTACTCACCATCAGATCAAATCAAATGCTGTAAGAGCTCTTGGAAATCTTTCTAGATTTGTCAAGTGTACAAAGTCTTCTGGTGTGCATGATAAGCCTGTGGGTTATCTGGACTCATCAGGCGACAAAATTGAGATGTTATCAGAGAGGAGTCGTCTTCAACATGCATCAAATTATCGCTATCCAACTTCATTGGGAGACTCACATTTGCTGGAGAAAATGGTTCAAGCATTCCTTTCTTGTGTTACAACTGGGAATGTTAAGGTATCATTCCCCATTGCTCTGATTTTAGGATAAAACTGTCACTGGCCTTGTGTTGTGCTTGCATTTAAATTGAGTCTCAGTTCCACCATGTTCTCTGCTTAACCTTGAATAATATACATTTAACAGGTCCAGTGGAATGTTTGTCATGCGTTGAGTAACCTCTTTTTAAACGAGACACTAAGACTGCAAGATATGGATTGGTAAGTGATACTGAAACAGTGCTGTCTTTCACAATTTACTTGTAGTCACTAGATCGACATTACCAAATAGGGACCTTTTACATGCTATATTTATCATTTTCCCCTGCTCATCTGTTTGCATGCTATTACCCGGACTGTCTTCCATAAAAGGGCCTCATATTTTATGTTTTTACTCGTTTGCATGCCTTGGATTGGTGTTGCAAATTATTTGACATGTTGATGTGCCATGGAAAACTGTAAGCTTCATAGTGATAAATGAGTCAAATATGTATACCTATCTTCTACCTGCTTGGCATAAAGGTGCTCTATTTAAATTACATACCTTTTTCAAATTTATGCTCGCAACCCAAATTTGTAATATATAGTTACGCTTGTGTACATTTTGGCAGGGCTCCATCTGTTTTTAGTGTTCTCCTGCTACTACTACGGGATTCTTCTAACTTTAAAATCAGGATACAAGCTGCTGCTGCTCTGGCTGTCCCAGCCTCAGCATTTGGTTAGTAGGAGGGCTGAGCCCACTTTCATCTGTCATGGTTAAGATTATGCTGTTTGCCTTACAGAACGTTGAATTATTATTAAATATCATGTACAGTTTTGAGCTATCAGCCTACAGCAAGCTTCCACCCAAATTTAATTATGATCAGTCCGGTTATTGAATTTCTCCCCGGTGCATGCATTCAGAAAATGTAGCTATAATCTGAAGTTGAACTGTAAATGTCCCTTATCCTCTGACTGTTTATTTCGTGCAGATTATGGGAACTCCTTTTCGGATGTTGTGCAAGGAATGGAACATATTCTTGAGAATCTAGGTTCAGACCAGATTTCAGCACCATCAAATTTTAAATATAGGGTTGCCCTTGAGAAGCAGGTCAACCCCCCTTCTCATTTATTTTCATTCGAAAACATTTTGAATTATAGGGGAACTGATTTCCATCAGAACTTTCTTCGCCATGTTATGTGTGTCATGCTGATGACAGCCTCTCAAGCAATCCTTCTGTAATAGAGTATTTCATTTTGCATCAGAGCTAGAGGGTGATATGCTTGGGCTTAACCTAGTATTTTTCTTTCCAAATTTGTTTCACATGATCTTTTTCTTGGTCACAGGTAACAGCAACCATGTTGCATGTCCTTGGTCTCGCTTCAAGCACTGATCACCAACCTCTGAAAGATTTCCTTGTGAAAGTAAGCATCTCTCATTGCTCGTACAATGTTGTGAAAGTAGGAGTTTAATATTCACTAACACCGTGGGAAAACAGCATATAAACTTCTCTTGCCAAGAAAGTATGTTTCCATAAATCAGTATCAGAACTAGTCCCTGTAAGAATGGAATGAAAGGAAACTGAAAAGTGGGAGCTCCCTTGCATATACCAGTGCATCTGTGTTGTTTCCCTTGCCTTTCCATATTTTATTCCCAAGCACCATCATACGCATCTGATGAACAAATGTGAGGACCTTTCATTGTATCATATTCATGGCATTTTTTCAGTTTATTTATGGAACTCTTCAGAGATTTACATTCATCCTCGTTTGTTTCACACAGAAAGCCTCATTTTTGGAGGAGTGGTTTAAGGGTCTATGCTCCTCATTAGGGGAGACAAGCTCAGAGTCTGAGGCTGGAAGCTCCATTGGGGACCAAAAGAAACATATGATATCCAAGGCAATACAATCCCTAATCAAAGTGTACGAGAGCAGGAATCACCGATCGGCTGCTCAGAAATTCGAGGAGTTGAACAACAGCATACAGTTGTAACACATCTTTTACTTGGTCTTGGCTGGTTATATTTCAGGCTGTCGGATTAAACAATTTTGCAGCGGATTCCGGCTCCGTGATTGTTAATGCTGTTGTATGCGTTATAAAGAAACAAGTTAGGTGGAGGATGCCTGTACGATGGAGATTGCCGTTTTATTGATAGTGAAATGCATAAATGGTCCAGCTATTTCTGGTCCCTACATGGGGTTTCCTTGTACTCTATGCAATGCAGCGTGTGATGGGTTGTAAATTAGCAATGCTTTTGTCAGGTTACAATGTCTTTCTTTTTATTATTATTATTATTATTCTTTTTGACAGTTTTGCAATATACTTGATGTGAGCAATACTCAATGGATATGCTGTGCGCAATGCCTAAGCAATCATAGTTATAAAACCTGCACAGCACACGGGCAACCTAGTGACCTGTTGACTCGACTCGGGACTTGGGCAGGGTTTTATGTTAAATTAGATTAGAAATTAATCCGGGTTGATTTGATTATAATTTGAATGAAGCCTAGTTTGACTTTATTTTTTAAAAAAATAAAGTTGTTTTAACTATTTTTTTTCCTTAGAAAAATAATCTTGAAGCAATATTGGGTTTGGATCAATCTACCCGTGAACCGGGATTTGAGACGGCAGGTTTTGTAAATATGCAAGCACCAGTAAATCTCCTAAAAGTGGGGTCGTAGGGGCTCGCTTGACCATAACGAGAAGCGATCTGCTGCTTTTAGGAAGGCTAAAAGGCAAAAACAACAGGTACCTTCACACGAGCTCTGTCTGTGGTAGTTTTCGCATCTTAGGCTTCGATTAGGTCCCAGCATAAAAAAGCCAAGGACAATTTCACTGAATGCTGCACCAGAGGCAATCAGTAGCTGGTAATAATTCATCGATGTTGGAAAGAGCATTGAAAAACTTGGCTCTCTAGTTTTTGAATTTGGGTTGCTCGTGGGCCCATCATTAACTCTCGTAGAATTTCCCTTCGGTGGATTTGGTAAGAAATGGCCATCTTCTGGCACTGTTTGGAAGAGATAGATGGGAGAATGGAAGGTGAAGAATCCATGTCGTTTTGCTTGATTGAGTACATTTTTATCCAAGAAGGATGGAAAATCTCCATGATCCATTCCTTTCCTTTTCAAATCCACACTCCCTGTTTTCCTCCTTGTCAGATCGATTGGGTACTTAAAGCCATGGCTCTGTATTCATTTCCTCTCCCTCTTCCCTGCATAGTTTTTTTACCGTAATTATTAAACTTGGCTTAGCCCGACTGCAATTTAATCCAATTCGGGTTTCAAGTTGAATCCATCGAAAAAATTTATTAATTTAGTAAAATATGATTGATTTACAAACTAAATATATGAAGTTAAAGAAGAAGAATGAAACATGTGATCTTATCAAGTATTTTCCCTTTTGGGATTTTTGACAATGCTATCTTTTCTACAGTCTTGTCAAAGACAATGCTTGCCGTGAAGGGTCAGTATTGTTCCTCTTTGAAGAAAAAATCCAACGACCTTTTCCTCCTAACAACATGCAAGCTGTAGTATTCACAACACAGTCATCGACTATCAAGCCAAAAAAAAA
>Ga0325401_1003742_pt1 | contig 14080 bp, 10 predicted proteins | sample PopdelMetagenome_FD_205666 | JGI IMG/M metagenome (GOLD analysis project Ga0325401, IMG submission 205666) | Populus deltoides microbial communities from Bellville, Georgia, United States - Xylem-PdKOR-R2 | ecosystem: Host-associated > Plants > Phyllosphere > Stem > Wood/Secondary xylem | place...
GTAGAGTCTCATACAATCATTTCACGAGGAAACAAAATGTAAAATTATTGCTGCGCCACACAGAAGTTAAAGATATAATAAAATTATCAGGGCTAGGGAAATCAACAATGATAAAAAAAGAAAAAAAAGAAACAATGTCATACCAGCCGCTTGTTCATTTCTGTCTCCACAAGATGAGCTAGAAGTTTCTCTGTTTCAATCTAGGGTAAAAACAAACAAGCAATCAATTTATCAACAATGTAATTTTTAATAGTTCCTTTTAATAAGAATTGCATGCTCGTTACCTGGGATAATTGTGCCGAGTCATCTGATTCAGGATGAAGCAGCAGCTGTGCCATTAAAAATATTAATATTTTAGAAGATAAAATACCCATTTGCTTTAAATTGATTGACAAATATCTTGTAATGCAAATCAGTAAGGGGAAATGTAAACCTGCTTCTTAATATATGGCGGCAAAAATTCAAATAAAGCACATGTCCATGGTGAAAGCTGTGATGAAATGTTGTCAGGGGCAACACCATGCCTGAGTAAACCATGTATTTCCTGAAAGGTGCATAAAATTTCAGTACTCCCTTTCAGAGGAAAAGAAACGCCATCAAATATCTGTATAGATGTATTTTACACACATGCGGACTGTGTTTATAAGAGACTGCAGTCTGAAGGACAACACCCACACATTCGCAAATGAGGCCAAGCAGGGAGATACGAAAGCAATTACCTTCAAGAGAGCATAGACCTCGGGAATGCTTTCTATGAGTCCCTCTGGCAGTAGAATGACTCCATGATTCTTGTCTGGTGCAATTAACCATGTCAGATGACCAATATTACAGTTTATCACAAAACACGATATACAATGACTTAGATTGTCTAAAACCTTGCACTGCTCGGGCTTGGACTGCATCACAAATTTGTGTTGTCAAGTCAAAAAGAGTAAGCTTTGATGCAGCCACCTCCTCGCCAAGAATAACCTGCAAAAAGCAGCTCAACCATTGTTCAGGAGAGAGAAAGATAAGCCCATAAAAGTTTCATTTGAAGCTCAAAGGGAGAAAAAAACAAAAAAAAAGGAACTGCAAAAGTGATGGACTACTAACCATGTTCGGATGAGACTGAAGTGTACATTCCAAAGCAACATGTGATGCCTTTCGGCCCATGAGCCGGATGAAATAATAATACTGGAAAATGAAATAAGTTAAAAGTTTTGAAAAGACAAATTTCACAGTGAAGAATGTTGTCTAGTATTCCTTCTCAATCATAATTTCATCAACAAACGATACAATGATAGTGAATTCTTCACTAGAGGTCATGAATCAGAAAGTGGATGAATTTATTACCTTCTCTGCAGAGAGAGCATCCGTGCAGACATTGCTGATGAGCTGGGAATTGACCTGCATGAGCGGAAAGCATGAAATTTGTTTTATTAAATTAAATGCTTAATCATGCATATTCACAACATAAACATTTAGCATTACACCAAGCACCAGAGTTTCCCAAAGGACATGATCAGACACCACTGCCAATTTAAGAAATTAAGAATACCAAAAACCAATTAAGGTTGACGTTTTCCCCCTAGATCATGAACCCAAGCACTTTCATTATATTGCACTGCTGCCACTATATGCAACAGAGTTTCATACATTATCATATAGGAAAAATTTGAATGCGAGAATGGGCAGTAATTCTATGAAGTTCTCCCTGATATGCTACTTGATTCAACACAAATGGTCTTATAAATATACAAAATTTTAACATACACAGCAATACCTCCTGCTTTAATTGACTTTGATGCCACCTAAACCATCCATCTTTGTTTCTATAATTCCATTTTACTAGAAGAAGTAACTTCCTCGACATATTGATTAACAGAGAGCTGCATGGTGCCATTTGATCCATACCTTGCATATTGTATCAAAACCAACATTGGTTTCCACAAATTGATTCTTGAGATCTCCATTTAAAGTAACAGGAACACCAACCACCTGCAAAATTCAAACAGTGTGTCTAGTAAAATTCAGAGGCTGGTAGCATAAAAGTACACTCAGGAACAGTCGCAAAGGCTGCTAGGAATACAAGCATGAACTATTTGTGACAGTTATTAATCCTAGGTGAGAAGACAAGCAGAAATACCTTTGTTGGGCATTTTGCCTCGGCAAATGTTTCAGCAAGCTGAGCGGCATCTGTATTTGAAGTAACTCCTTCAAAAGAAAAAAGCATCCGTATTTAGTAATTGTTGCAAAATTGCATCTGTATCTCTTTGTAAATACCAAAGTGTCAAACTTACCTCCAATGATAACAAGGCCATCCAATTTCAGATCTTTGCATGCAGTTAGAGCAGCATTAACCTGTTCAGTTGTTCTTATTTGATCTTTTGTCCGTCCCAACAAATCATAACCACCTTGCCAAGCATAACAAAATAACAAATCAGTCAAGTCTCACAGCCAAGTGACAATCAAAGATCCCATCATGCAATCATATGATAAAAATACATACCTTGATTTTTGTAGGTTGAAAGAATGTCATCTGTAATTTCAAGTGTTTTCTGAGCAAATAAACCTTCAGAACCTCCTGTTGACAGATAAAAGCATTTTATAATGTAGACGTCATTTGCTTTTAAATAAAACACAACAGGGTATAATGATGAAACAAACAAGCACACAATATGTGTTCATCAAAAACTTATAAATGCAATGAGATTTGCCATAAATCAAAGACAATCAAATCCAAAGATGAAACACTTGTATGAGATGCCGTTGCTTATGCTTACCTAGAAATCCAAGTAAAGTGCTGTTAGGGTTATGGATTTTAAGAGCGTTGTGAAGACCCCATATGACATTATGTCCTCCAGGAGACTGTCTCCCACAAAAAACTATTCCGACCCTGTTGAGAGACACCAAATACATCAGCCAAATATGAGCTTTTTAAGCAAACACTCATAACAAGCAGATTGCAGAGTCTTAACTTTTCACAGAAGCACACGCAGGTGCGTACCCACACACGCAAACAAAATCAGAAATTGAGAGAGGATTTGACAAGCAACTAGGTTTCCGATCATCCTTCCGGATAATAGTGAATTTCAAAAAAGGGCAGCAGCAGGAATAGGAAGAAAGGATCGATCCCTTATTCAAAATGTAGACGCGTGGTTTGGATAAAAGTGATACAAAACAGCAGATGATAGTTGAAAGGAAAAGAAGACACTCATAAATCACCAGGACCCAAGGCATACCTGAAAGCTGGATGGTCAGTTATGATTTGAGCATCAGAGACTTTAGCAGTTGCCCTGAGGAAGTGAGCTAAAGGCTGGCCATAAGTGAGGGGAAAGGATCGGCTTATGCTGTGGACATCAGCTGGGTCTGCAGCAGTGGTTGCATCACCAAGTTCTACCCTCACTGCAGTTCCCTGGAAAATGCACAGATCCCAAACATATAAATGAAAATCCAAGTCAGCAATTGAATAGAAAGGAATAAATGGTGAGGGTGAAATCAGTAACTTTGTGTTAGCTTTTGCGTTTTGAAAATGTAGATTCAAGAAAAGCTGTTTTTTCTCAAGCAAGGTCTCGATAGAGTTCTTGAGAGAGTTTTCTGTGGTAACATGCAAACCTGTGTATTAATTTGCGTATCACGAAAACAAACGGAGCATGAGGCACGTTACAATCCAGTATCAGTATCACATTTTTGCCTCGCTACTAATTCAAGTACAGCAAACGCCTATCAAGCATAAAATAATGAAGGTAGATACATCCTAAAAAAGAAAAAAAGAAGTCATATCTCCTCTGTGTTGAGGTAGATCTACTAGCCGGCGAAAGTATAACGCAGATTAAGTGATCAACTAAGCGAAAAGATCAATCTAACATAACATCGATTGCAATAAAAAAAAAACTAAACTGATGCTATGACATTATGTGTTGGTGTTGTGGTAAATAGGGAGGGGAGAAAGACGGTGGGAAGAAGGGAGAGGGAGTAGGAGAGACCTGAAGACAGGGAGGGAGTTCTGGTTGGTAAAGAGATCGAAGTTTCTGGAGATCGGAAAGTTCTCTGGGAATGCCGAAATCGGAATCCATGCCGCTTCTCTCTTCTTCTTGTTCTTAGGTAGGTGAGGAGTTTGTAGAAGTAGAAGTGTTGTGGTCGGGCGGTTTTTTTTTTTTTTTTGTCTTCAAAAAGACCGCTTTTATAGGGGGTGAGGGGAAAAGGGAGAGAAAAAAAAGAGAACCAGGCGATGCTACCTACCAGCTATAAAGCCCACCCGTTTCGGCCTCTTGAAACGTGTTCCATTTATCGGCCATGGTTTCTAGGGTTTATTACGATGCGCCCCTTGTCTTCATCTATCTCTAGTGCCGTTACTAAATTGCCCTTTCATTCCTCTACCATTTCATTTGCTAGATTTTGTCTTCTTCTCGGCCCCTCGTGCTCTGTTCTCTTTAAAATTAAAAGCCCCCTCCTGTTGTGATCAATTTTAACCGTTTGATTGACACCATGGCCACGAGTACTTTTTTGCAAATGGCAAGAGATTTTCAGACTTCTTTTCTTTTACTGTTAGGTGTGAATGGTGCGATGAAAAAAATGACAGAGGGCTTGGGGGTAATTGCAAGTGATTAGCTATGATATTGATACTTGATAGTTGGGTCGTATATCCCAACGATACAAGAAGCCAACAATATTCACGGGAATATGCCAGAAGGATATTCTGGTAACTTCAAAAGAAGCCCACTTACATATTAAGCAAGCATTGCAAGCCTGTGGAATCTCTCACCTAACACTCCCCTTTGAATTTCCCTTGTGTTCGGTAGCATGTCCTATTTTTTAAGTACTTTTTATTTAAAAATATATAATAATAATTTTTTTAATTTGTTAATATTAATATATTAAAACTATTAAAAAAACACATATTAAAACAACACCCAAAAACAATAGTGGTTATACTCTCAACATTTCTTCAAATTATTATCCAATATAATGGGCTAAGTGCCCCTCTAGCTATTTAGCTAGAAATGTATTATTGTAAATTGAAGTACTAAGATGATGAAATTATCCTTACCAACAAAACTTGTTAAGTATGTAGTTAGGGTGGAATTATCTTTTTCATTAAAAAAATAATTATGGACACAATGGTTAGTTCAGATTTTACTAGGGCATAGCAAGACTGTCAGCCCCAGGAGCTAGGGCATGGCATGGCTGCCAGATACTTAGCATCAGGGTCAAGCATGGTTGTCATATCCTAGACGTCCGGGTCAAGCAGAGCAGCCAGACCCCAAGTGTCCGGGTCAAGTAGAGCAGCCAAACCTAGGGCTCTTAGGTCTAGTGCCCGAATGCAAAGCTCTTGGGTCCAGTGTCCTAACTCAAAACTCTAAAGTTTGGTGTTGCAGTCAGACTTAAGACTCTTGGATCTTGCAATCCTGCTTGCCCCAAGCTCGGGTCTGGTGTTATAACCCAGGCTCTAGGGTCGACCTTCCGGATCCGCAGCTCTTGGTTTTAGCGTTCGGAGTTTAAGAGTGGCTCAAAGCTCTTGGACCTGACACTACAGTCACACCCACTTAAACTTGGATCAGACAAATTCAATATTATTATTTGTATTATAAATATTATTATTCTTTTTATAATTAATATTATTAATATAGTAATTAATAAAATTGAAAAACAATTATTAATATTAAAAAAATATTGATTTGATTTGAAGGGTAAAATTAAAAATCATCATCACTAACATTAATAAATTTGAAATAAAATATCATTATTATTGACGAAAAACCATAAATTTGATTTGAAGGGATTAAAAATTATAAGAACTTAGGTCAAATGGGTTTAATATTATTATTATTAAATTTGAAAAAAAATTATTACTATAAAAAAACTATAAATTTTATTTGAAGAAATTAAAAATTATAAAAACTTGAGTCAAATAAGTTTAATATTATTATATTTATTAATATTATTAAATTTGAAATAAATATTATTACTGTAAGAAAAAAAACATAAATTTGATTTGAAGAGTAAAATCAATTATTATTATTATTATTATTATTATTATTATTATTAGTGGTAGTGGTGGTGGTAGCAATAATATTAGTAGTATTTTCGTTATTAACTTGGATCTGCCATCCTTTTCCAGACTCAAGTAACTTGAGGCTGGACAGGAGTGCGAGACTCAAGTTCCTTAGATCTGGTAGAGACACCAGACCTAAGTCACTTAAGTCTTGCAGACCCGCGTTGACCCAAGGCTTTTGGACCTGACGTTTAAGAGGAACCTAAAGTTCTTGGGCTTGATGTTGCAGTCATACACACTTAAACTTGGGTTAGGCAAGTTTAATATTATTATTAATATTAAAAATATTATTATTTTATTGTAATTCATATAATAATTAATAAATTTGAAAAAAAAATATTATTAACATTGAAAAACAACTATAGATTTGATTTAAAGGGTAAAATTAAAAATTATTATTGTTATTATCATCAATAAATTTGAAAAAAAAATATTATTACTATGGAAGAAAAAACATATATTTGATTTGAAGGGATTAAAAACTATAAGAATTTAGGTCATACAAGTTTAATATTATAAATATTATTGTATTCATTAATATTATTGAATTTAAAAAGAATATTATTCCTATAAAAAAAACGTAGATTTGATTTGAAAGGTAAAATTACTTATTATTATTATTAACTCAGGTTTGACATCCATTTCCAAATTCAAGTTGCTTAGGTTTGGCAGGGATGCCACATCCAAGTCACTTAGGTTTTGCAGCCCCACCAGGGCTAGGATTTTTGGATCCGGTGTTCAGACCCAATACTCTTGGATCCGGTGTCAGAATCCAAGGCTATAGGGTCTGACGTCCGGGCTCGCAACTCCCAGGTCTAGCATCAAGACTCAAGGCTCTCGAGTCTGGTGTTGAAAAGGGACCCGAAGCTCTTGGGTCTGACACGTTGCAGTCATACCCACTTAAATTTGGGTTAGACAAGTTTAAATAATTAATATTATTAATATGATAACTAATAAATTTGAAAAATATATTATTATAATTGAAAAAAACATAAATTTAATTTGAAAAGATTAAAAACTATAATAACCTAGGTCAGAAAAATTTAATTTAATTATTAATATTATCATTTTTATTATTATTAGTGGAGTTAGCCCCCAAAAACTTGGGTTTGACTGGGGTGTCAAATCCAAGTTTATAATTTTTAGTATTATTATTATTGTTGTCGTCGTCATTATCATTAATAATATTTTAAAAAAAAATTATTATTAATATTGAAGAAAAACAATAAATTTAATTTCAATGAATAAAAAACTATAAGAACTTGGATCAGAAAAATTTAATGTTATTATTAATATTAAAAATACTATTATTTGTATTATAAATATTATTATTATTATTATATTATTATTATTATTATTATTATTATAATTGATAAATTTGAAAAATATATTATTAATATTGAAAAACAACCACAAATTTAATTTGAAGTGTAAAATTATTATTATTATCATTGATAAATTTAAAATAAAATTTTATCAATATCAAAGAAAAACCATAAATTTGATTTAAAAGAATTAAATTTATAAGAACTTGAATCAAACAAGTTTAATATTGTTATTAAAAAGCTAGATCCAAGTTTATCATCATCATCATCATCATCATCAATAATTGTTTTTAAAAATATTATTACTATAAAAAAACCATAAATTTGATTTCAATGGATAAAAAACTATAAAAACTTGAATAAAAGTTTAATATTATTACTAACATTAAAAATATTATTATTTGTATTATAATTAATATTATAAACATTACTCTTAGATCTGAAGTTTTGTTGTCGGATTAGCCATAAGACTCTTGGATCCAGCGTTGTAGCCAGACTCAACGCTTTTAAATTTTATTTTTTTATATATATTTTCATATAAAAAAAATTAACCTGCAGCGAAACACTGACCACTTAACTAGTGATAACTGAAAGGGTGATAGTTTTTGCTTTTTAATGCTTTTCAAAAACATATTTTACTTTAAAAATATCAAATTAATACATTTTTTTTTGTTTATATTAAAAAATATATATTATTTTAACATATTTTTAAGTAAAATACTTTTAAAAAATATATTGATAACAATACCAAACATGCTAAAATCCTCTTAAAAAGTGCAGTAGCTTATTTTAAAAAAATCAAATTAATATTGTTTTTGTGTTTTTAATAATTTTAATATAAAAAATTTTAAAAAATATTTTGATGTATTTTTTTTTAAAATAATTTTACAGAAAGCACAACCTGCCCTATAGGTTGGATTTTAATTTGATGCCCCTTGAGGCAGCTTAAACCCCCAAGCAATGACAGTCACTGTTGCCCCTGCAGGGAAGATTGATTCTCACAGTGCTCACAGCACCGCGGCTTCTCTCCTGATTTCCGAGAAGAGATGACCACGTCTGAAAAGCCGTGCCCTGAAAATCATTTCGCTCAAATTACATATCACCAATAACCAACGCACATTTCTCTAGTATGCTTGCAAGAGCTCTAGAAAAGTTGAGTTACGTGAGGTTGCTGTTTTGACGATGGTATGAAAAAATTATTTTATAAAAATATTTTTTATTGAGATTGAGTTGATAAATATATATTTGGTTAAAATTACAATTGAAATTAAACAAAATTTTTTTAATATATTTGGTTAAAAATATTTTTAAAATTAAAGTTATAAAATAATTTTAAAAAATAAATATTAATATTAATAATTATTAATTTAAATATTATAGATTTAAATATTATTATTATATTATAAAATAAATAATACTTTTTATTGTTCTAGTAAATTATCTATAATTTGAAATAGTGATTAAATTCTAAAAACATTTCTTGTAGTGTTATTAAATAATATTAAATATTAATTTTTTAAATAAAATATAATTAAAAAATAAAAATAATTTTTTTATTTTTTTTGAATCAGACTCGTTTCAATTCATTTAAAGCATTGATCCAGATCGGGTCTGGCTGAAATAATCAAGCATGCCTTTACTATTCACTGACCTTTACCATTCGAACAGTGTAGCATGGTTTATCCAGGCAAAGCAGGTCTATCATGCTTTCCTTTCCCTGCGTTTCAAACATAAAAAACAAAACTGTGGGATCCATAAACAGTAAAGTATGTTTTTCCTTTACCAAACAAGATTGGCTCTGCGTTTTAACCAAACGGCCTTAAATGAAGAATGCATATAATCTTTAATGAAGGACATGTAGTGCCAGCTGCCTCCCCACCATTTGTTTCCCCGCAAAGTTTCAAAGACAGAAAAGGAACCTAAACCACCACTTCCATTTCAAATGTGCATTCAAAGTACAAGGACATGAAGAGAAGATTTTCAGTCAAAATTCAAATATGGATATACGATAAAGAGTTTCTAATTGTCAATCAGGGAACAGCATTGTTCTATGTGCTCATCGAAACATTCAACCAGCTTTGATCACTCAGCTCAACATGATAAAGAGCTCTAGACCTTAATTACAAAACCAAATTTAGAGAAGGAAAGATTACACCGGTAAGTTTCATCCTTGGCCTTGAAGCTTTGCATCTTCTACTGTTTGCCAAGGATATGAATATTTTACTTCCTGCTCCTCTTTGAGCCACGTTTTCTGGTGCTTTCTTTTCCATTGTTTCTAGTAGAACTTCCACCATTGTTGACTGGGGCATTGCAGGCTGGGGGAATAGGCACATGATGCCCAGGAGCCAAAGCAGGGAACCCAACAGCAGGGATTCTGCAACAAAGCAAGGATAAAGAGTAGCTGAAGGTTAAGCAATTCAGTGCGCTACCAAAATCCAGCATCGAGAAAGCATCGCAAAAAGAAACAAATACTTTTGCTTCTATTGGAGCCGTAAATCATCGAGGAGAATGGCAACATATCCAGTCAAACTAACAGGACCCACTAAGGTAACTAGTTCAAAGCAGAGGTAAAGAGTAGCATTTGGCACATTCTTAACAACATATATTAGCATGGCAAATGGGCTTGTTTCAAAGCCCTGTTCTAAAGCAAACCACCCAGTTTCGATATCCATTATCGTTAGGGTTCATAACAGTGGTGCCGTTCAGCAAATTCAGTGAGCAATTACATAGCTGCAGAAGTCATCAACCTTGGCATAGTCAGTCATACGATTCAGAAAATAAACACAAACTAATAAGTCATCCTCTTTAAATTACAGAACATGAATCCCCACATTAAAAAATGACGACGATAAGAGCTAATAAGCATGAGCAATGAGCAAAATGGACTGTGAAACATACCCAACAAGAGCACAGCAGACTCCTGCTTGGCCGAGGTAACACCAAATGCATTGCCCCTCTGTAAACTAAGGCGTAGAGCATGGTTCTCCGCGATAAAACACTGAAGCAGCCTGTCCAGCCTCCTGCATTCCCCTTCCAAATACCTACTCTTAATTTCAAGATCCCTCACATACAACTTTTTCCTTTCCCTTGATCTCACTGCCGCGTCCTTATTTCTCAACTGCCTGAAAAATAAGTTCAATTATTACATACAGCAGGGCCCACAACACTCTCTTTCTCCAACAGATAGAAAATGATCGCATGACAATCGTTACAGCATAGCAGAAAAACAAGGAAGAAACAGCACCATAGCATAATCAAAACATAACTAGTTTCAATGTGCAAAAATTAAAGAAAACCCTTATGTACAAACAGAAACGCCATAGCTTCTACGACATGGAAAAGTCTAATTTATAAACTAGAGGTACCTTCTCCGTTTCTTGGAGACAATATCATCAGGATCTTCCTCCTCGTCGTTGTTGTTCTTCTCCTCCGCTCCGTCGTCTTTCTCCTTCGGGCCGCCGTCAACATCATCGGAAGAAGTGGAATCCTTATCGGTGGAAGCATCAAGGACCTCGCCACCAGACTCGTGAGCAGAAGGAGAATCAACTAAAATATCTGCCAAGAAAGCGTTGCAGTTCTCCAGCTGATCAACCTTATCGTCGTCATCTTTCATCAACAAGGTTTCAACCTCTCCGATCCAAGACGAAACCGTAGCAGGTGATGATGAATTCGAAGAATCGTTGATCGGTTGCAAGTATGTGGTTAAAGGAGGTTCTAATTCGAAGATGCTATCGGAATCCGGTAATCCATCCAACAAATTATCCCAATCGATTTGCCCTAGCACATCATCTCCTTCTAGAAATTCCATTGCATAAATGAAGACTAGGAAAAAACCAGATAAAGCTACTACTTTTTAATCACAAAATTAGATTACAAAAATAAAAAGAAGGAAAAGGAAAAACAAAAACAAAACTTTGAAGCAGAAAATGTTTTCCTGTGCGTGTATATATATGGGAAAGGTTGCGTTGCCAAGTTCATGCTTCGTGGCAATTTCTAACCGCGTCACTCGCTTTCTTCGTGAATAAGGAAAAGAAACAGTGACGCGTTTTTAGAATGACGATCAACCGTACACGTGTTGATGGTCACGAAATTCTAACAAGGGAGTTGAGGGACCGGTGATCTTGCCACGTGATTTTTAGGAAGGTGTTGCCATCACCCGACCAATAGGAAGGCGCCGAGTGAACAATTAGAGGCACTGTGGCAATCTACGTGGATTTTCAAGACAGGAGGTGGGCATGGGCCATCTTCTTTTTCTCTATCTTTTAGCCTAGAAGTAAAGTAAGTAAATAGTTTTCTTGATGTTGAATTGGGACCTGATTTTAAGGAACGCGTAGCAAAAAATCTGAATGTCTAAAAATAATAACGTCTTTGAACCTTATGTTATTGATTGATGAGCTCTGAACCTGAGGGACTGTAAAGCTGCATGGAATTTCTTCATAAAACAAAAGATTTTTGGAGACTGGAAAAGAAGAAGAAGAAGAAGATATGAACCCGTAACTCGTGAGAATGAATATTCAACAAATTATGATTTGCAATTCAAATATTTTATTTTATTTTATAAAATATTTTGAGTTGAAAAGAATGGAATGTATAACAATGTTAAGAAATTATGAGTTTATGAGATAATTACATCGAACCTCCTTTTATATAGTTTGATCTTGTTTTACTACTTTTGTATTTTATGTTTTGAAAAATTTATATCCTCAATCAAACTAAAATCTCAAACAATATATAAAACGACTTCATTGTACACAGTAAATTACAAACCGAAGGAAACAACATACAAATCAAAAGGTAATTATAAGCAAATGCTCTTCAATTCAAAAACCAAATTCTTATTCATAGTTATCCACTCTTTCTCCAACAAAACCATGATAACTATGGTATGTTTGCATTTCAAGCAAATGGGCATGTCCTGTGGTTGCTACTCTATGGTAGTCGAGATAAAAAAAAAAAAAAAAACAAACGGGTTGAAGAATTAATGAAGAAGAAAAGAGGGGCCTTCAGCGGAGACCTTTTATCTATTTTTACATGGCAGTATTTGGTGAGATATTTCAAAGAAACGGGTTGAAGAAGAAATGACTTTATGGGGGTTTTGTGCAAGAGCACATGGTGTTACGATGGATTTGGATTTGGATTTGGATTTGGGTTTAGATCTAAAGAGATGAATCTATTATTAGATTTGGGTCTAGATAGGGGGACAGCAGAGATGATTGGAGAAAGAAAAGATTTTGAAAACATGGCTAGGATTGATGATGATTTAGGTATAATCGGTGATTGGGCTCTTCCTAGTCCAAGCCTAGAAAGAAGCCTTTTCTTTTTCTCTCAGGAATATTGATTGGGTTATGATACTAACTCGAAAGGGAAAATAGAAAGGAAGGCTCTTTCTGTGAACAAGGGCAAAATAAATACAAGGCTTCTCGAATGGTTATTATTTATTTGCTGGTCGTGAAGGAGAATTGCCATTATATTATGTTTTGTGATCTGAGAAAGTTCTAGGCCGGGAATAAAAAGGAAAAGGTAGGTTGTTTGATGAAAGCGATGAGAATACCCACCACGTGTTTGATAATACGACGATGGCTAAATCATACCAGAGTAGTTGTTCAATTGCATGCAAACCTAGTATTATAAAATTATTAAAGTTGAGGACGCGAAGAAAAGATCAAACATGTAATTATCCCAAAGTTTATTGGTCACCTTACCATCAAAGTTCACAGGGAAGCAGTTCGCCACTGGAAACCTTAGGAAATCAATGTTAAGATGGATACTATTTCGCCACTGCAACACCACTACAGCATTTGCAAGGCAGGCAACCGAGGATCAAGGGTGTTCTTTTCTTTTCCTTTCTTGTCATTCAGAATAATCAAGCTCCCCTCACTGTTCATGCACCATTCTAGCAAATCAGCAGGAGCTCTTATGATCCTGGTTCACCTCTTCTGCACCATCAAGTTCCAGGACCCACAATCACAACCTTTCCCTATTTCGAAATCAATAATAATCAACTTCCACGACCCATTTCATTTGGTGCATGGACTTCTTCCTACTGACCACAGTCATCTGGATTTTGTATCATAACAGATCTCTTGAGAATATAAGCCATGTTGCTTTTCATAGCAACAAAAGAACATGATAATCAGAGGCTGTGCCAGAAATTCTTTATCCTCTTTAAAAGGATATATTTCTGATACACATTTAATACCCACTATGGTAGTATTTGTCGGCTTGTTTGTTTTTTTAAAAAAACACATCAAAATAATATTTTATTTTAAAATTTTAAAATTCTTTTTTTATCCAAAAACACAAAATAAAATAATTCGTAGCAAACAAAATGAATTCAATTTAAAAAAAAAAAACAGTCTATCACGGAAACAAACAGTACCTAACTGGACATGAACACCGTGCCCTTTTTCTGACCAACTTCGTGTTCAACTGGCCCAATTCAGAGATCCAGAACTGACCCTAACCTAAAGACAGATGGAATAATGATTAGAAAAAACAAACAATCCTAAATTGCCTATAAACAACAAGGGGGGGAATCATTGGGATTTGTCCATACTCGTGTAGAACACAACTTTTGGGCCCAGGTCACCCTGCCTATATGATGTATCTGCTGGCAGGATCAATCCCTAGTTCCCTACACCTACAAGCTGCTAAAGAAGTTTTAAGTTCAATAAAAACATGAGAGTTGCCAAATAAATTTAATATCGAATGAGCCTCTATA
>Ga0325401_1003743_pt1 | contig 14079 bp, 13 predicted proteins | sample PopdelMetagenome_FD_205666 | JGI IMG/M metagenome (GOLD analysis project Ga0325401, IMG submission 205666) | Populus deltoides microbial communities from Bellville, Georgia, United States - Xylem-PdKOR-R2 | ecosystem: Host-associated > Plants > Phyllosphere > Stem > Wood/Secondary xylem | place...
ATTCAAATATTATAATGATGAACATACAAAACTCACATGTTTATCAAAACAACGTCAGCGATTGCCAAGGCAAATAGGGTGCTTTGTTTCTCAAACGCTGTGTCATCCTGAAAAAAGTACACATTCGCAGTGCCAAACTTGTATAAGCATCACACTCGCAGATTAAAGCCATAAAGTAATGCAACCACAAATATTGAAACCATTCAGTAATCAACGATTTGTATGTCACAGAAGTTGAAAAGAATACAATGTAGCCATAAAACCCTCTCAATTAGCAGAGGAAAGTAAAGGTAATAAAAAGCTCTAAGAGTTACCTCGCCTCTTTGATTGCTGTCGGTTCCCTCGAAATCCATGGCAATCGTAAAAGGGTCAATATCACTACACTTTGCAATCCAAATGCCCTTGGTTGTTTGACCTCTGAAACGTATATAACTACATTATCTTCCTCTTTCATGCATACAAAGCAACAAGAACAGTAAAATATACAAATTCTCAACTAAAAATAAAATAAAATCAAACCTTCCATTGTATGCATCCATCTCCTCGAAATTGGTATGGAAGGTCTGATTCATTAGGGTGCTTTTCCCTGTTCAAGATTAATCAAGTAAAAGCTATCACTACCAACTTCATTAAAATCAATGACTATATATTAAGAAATGATTAATAAATCAACACGAAGTTAAGAAGTTGGACACTTGCTTACCGCTACTCTGTGAGCCAATGATGGCAACAATAGCATAGGAGAGACCGGACTGAGCGAACTCGGTGGCTGTCATGAAGTCTTTGAGTCCATCCACGTTGAACTTGCCATTTCCATCAATCAGCTGCATGCCTTGCTCCATTTTCATTAACGATCTAACTCAACCACAATAACAACAACTATTGAAGTATCTTCCTTCCTGTGTTTGTGTTTCTGGGTTGCGGAGGATTCTTAAAGCAAAAGTAAAGGTGCAGAGACAAAGGATCCTATAAAGTAAGTCTTCATGAGTCTACTTCTACTCGAAGAAGTTGTTTGTTTTTTTGCTTTTGAGTTCCCTCCCCAGCAAGATAATAGTAAACTATAAATTAGTCTCTCTAGTTTTGACTAATGAGTTAAACAATCCCTCTAGTTTCAAAAACAAACTAATTAGTTCTTATGTTTTTAAATTCACACCCTTAACATGATTTGTTTCATCTATTTCATGTTCTTTATCAATTGATTTCATTTTTTATTTTCAGTATCTATTTCAAGAGAAAAAAAAGTAGTAGTAGATATTACGAAAAGCTTACAAGGAGAAAAGAAAAAAACTTTGTTCAAAACATTAATAAAGTTTTTTTTTTAAAATCATTATAAAAATAATAAAAATGTTTAAAGTAAGTAAAGTGGCAGGAACAAAGGATCCTATTAAAGTAAGTCTTCATGAGTCTACTTCTACTGGAAGTTGTTTGCTTTTTTGCTTTTGAGTTTTTACCCCACTAATAATAATAATAATAATAATAATAAAAACTCAATTTAGGACTAAACCTATAGACTCACTCTCAAGCCTCAACTGAGTCCCAAATCCATAAAATAATCAATTTGATCCCAAATGTTTAAAACAATTCTCAATCAGGTCTTTCTATTAATGTTCATCAATATTTTTTTCAAATTTTCTTTAATCCATTTAGTTTTAATTGTATAAATTAAGCATATAAGATTTAAACTATTAAAAGAAATTGATTAAACGATACAATTGAGAAATGCAAGAAATATTTTAGATTAATTAAGTTGAAAAATTGTATAGATTGGAAATGTAATGGAGAACAAGTAAATGGATGTACGATTAAATTGATGTTTTCTTTTATTATGTTTATTGGAAATTTGACATAGTTTTTTTTTCATAAATATAATTTTTAGTTACTTTGTTTGTGTTAAAGGGGTAACATAACATAGCCAAGTTTAATGTCTTAACTCAGTACTCTTCTTATATTAGGCGTAAAAAATTTAGTGCTCCTAGTGTTACTTGTAATTGAGCCCATAATACTTGGGGTAAATTATAATTTATAGTTAGTTTTACTTTTAATTGAAACATAATAACCCTAAATAAAACAAATTAAAATAAATGATAAAATTGAGAAAAAATTCATCTAAAAAGAGAAACAATAAAACAACCTAAATTAACACATATTAGCTCACAAAACTCATGATCTAGATCATGAGAGTGAGGTAATTTTATAGAAAATAAATTGAAATAAATAAGAAAACATAATCCATAATCAACCAAATGCTCAGGATGTTGAATGATGAAATTAAAAAAAATATCATTTAAAAAATAGATAAAAAAAACTTGAGACAACTAAGTTAACTCGTTGAACCATAGCATAGGTCATAAGACTAATATAACCACCAAAAAAACAAACCACAACAAATTATAAAATTCAATCTCCAATAAACCAAGTGTTGCATGATGAAGTTAGGGAAAAAACATGGGTTTAGAAAAAAGAAAAAGAAATTATTTACATAACAAAACGGTTAGAACAAATTTGGAATGTTTAGGCTGGAATTTGACCAAAAAATCCAAAATGGACCAAGATCCTAAGTGAGATGAAATTTATTTCGAGTTATTTTATTTTTTTTAACTAGTATAAGATATATTGAACATTCAAGATGAAAGAAAATAAAATTGACAACCTTGACAAATAATGTTGATTTGTCAAACACAACACTTTTTGGAAGAATATATGAAATATAATGAAATTGGAGTTTTCAAATTATGAAAGTGTAAGTGTTAGTTACATTATTATAAAACCTGGACTAGCTCGAGGGTTAACCTAGGGCCTAGACTAGTTCGGGTTAACCAAAAAAATCTCTAAGAAGTTTTCTCAATCAAACTCAGATGACCTGCTTGGTTGACTCGGAACCAAGGTGATCTAACCTAGTTGGCTCCAGGCCTAGACTATTCACCAAAAACCCCCTAGAAAATTCATTCAATCAAACTTCAATTACCCATTTGCTTGACCCAATATTCAGGTGACCTAACGAAACCTAGGTGAGACATAACTATGTTTTTTTAAATGGCGCCATTTTAAATTAAGGATAAAAAAATCCTCAATCTCAAAACAAACATCCACCATGTAAAACACCTAATCCCCTCTCCCTTTCAGCCTCAAGCCTGCTTCTTCATTTTCTTTTTCCCTTATAATCGAGGGCCTCAACCTCATCAACACCTCTTGTAATATCTCTTCCTGCTCCTCTAGTTAATTTATTAGCGACAAGAAGTCTTGCCTCAGCCTTTCCCTCTCTCGTAACGGAGAAAACCAATAGCAAGATCAACTGATGACATTGATGTTGTTACAGCCGGATATCGTGACGATCGATTAAAAATTTTCATAGAATTTATTGGATAAAGAATAGATATCTTACATCTCGTTATTTAGGGAATTTTCCAACTACATGGAAAAGATATAAGGGTGTGTTTTGTTAAACACACTCTTAGCAAACACAATTTATGCTGGATGGGTCTAAGGTCCCGACCCAACCCACTTTTTTTCTTCTTTTTTTTACTAGGCTGGGTCTAGCCCAGCCGTACGGGCTGGGCCAGACCCAGCGAGCCGGGTTACTAGTAACCCGGCTCCCTTTTCTTTTCTTTTTTTTTTAACTCGCAAGCGTGCGTGAACTGTTCACGCACACTTGCTACAGAAGGGGAGTAATTAAAATGCAGGGAGCGGCAAAATGCAGGTGCTGGATGAAGCACTCCTCGGACTCCCTCTCTGCTCCTAGTCTTCTCTTCTTCGTCTTTACGTTTTGCTTTCTTAAGACCCAGTCCTCTCCTCCCTTCCTCTCTCTTTTCTTTTTATTTTCTTTCTGGTTTTTATCTCTGTATCGTCTATGTTTTTTTTCGTTCTCTCTCTCTCTCTCTCTCTCTCTCTCTCTCGGTCTCTCTTGCATTTTTTTTCTTTTCCTTTTTCCTCTGGTTGATGGGATTAACTAGGTGAGGGGAAGTTTAAGTCCCCTGTTCCTCTCGAGCCATCTCTGTTTTTGGTTCTGCCTCCCTGTTCTCCTGGTCTCCTCTCGTCTGGTTCTCCCACCTGCTTTTTATAGGGCTGGACTTCTGGTGGTTCATCTGCCACCGTCTCTTCCCTTTCAGGATGAGGATAAGCGTGGCTTGGGGTGTTGGTGTTCTGCCCGGACTCGGACACCAACAGTCCCGCCACGACTGGACTATTGGTGGTGGATTTTGACCCGGACCCTGGCTGTGTATTTGGAGGGGTAGCATAATTGGCTTGGGACACTTGGTAGACCACATCGGTCCGCGTTTGCTACGTTTGAGCCGCCCGTCATGGGTGGCATTTTGAATTTTTTTCCTCACAGGCAGTCGTTTCTAGGCTGGGGCGGCTCCTTTTCCATTTGGTCCTTGAAGTTGACTTGTTTTAATTAAGCCCCTGGTCAAAATTATAATTAGACCCCTGGTTTCGGCGCCTAGTCACGTTGGTCCCTGGAATTTAATCTATTGCAATTTTGACTCAAATTGACCCTGAACTTTGATATTTATTCAATTAAGCCCCTTATTGCATTAATTAACTTTATCAAAGTTTAATTATATCCCAAAACTTATCAATTCTTTCAATTTTTACCAAAATTGACTTCCAAACTTAATCTCATTCTGATTATTCCTTAAAACTTTCAATCTGTGTTGACTTGAACCAAACTTCAAATTATTCTTCATTCATTTTCATTTTTTTAGTGAATTTATCTTGTTAAAAATTGAATTATGACAAATATCTTTACAAATATATCATCCACTGGTCTGAGGGGCTTAAAAATTGGTGGTTGGGTTTGTAGTATCCAGTCTTCTAGTTATGGTCACATGGTTGTGGAAAAGTGAAAGAGAACAAAAGGAGAAAATATTAGTTATGCTTTCGCCATTTACCTCTTACAAAATTCGGGTAATTTATTGAACATTGCTTTATTGTAATCGATCATGTAGTACTAATTCTCTGAAATCTTCATTGTTGAAGCAATTATGGTGGTGTTTTTAAAAGCTCTTGGAGTTTGTAACTATTAGGAATTTGTTTTAATTAAACAAATTATAGGTGAGTGAGGAATTAATCTCAAATAACTATTTTTACATTATATTGTTTTGGCTAACCTAATTCTTTTACATTTTATTTACGATCTTTTATCTAAAGTTTGATTAATTTCCTTCTATTCATCTAAGTGATTCTTAACTTTGACTGCCACTTGTTTTGAAAAATTATTCACTATTTCCATCATAGTACGATTAAAGTCAAAGATTACTTCATCATTTCGTTTCTTTATTTTGACATTCAATTTTGAATTAACATTTTCTAATTCCTTAATCATTCCTTTATAAGATTTCTTATTTAAGTTTTGAAATTTTTTTACTTCATGTTCTAGACTTCTTTCACCATTTTCTCTCTCTCAAATTTTTGGCTCTAGAATGTCATGGTTAGATCTCTCATTCATTATCACAATCCCTTTATGATGATCTTTAATTAATTATTTTCACCTTTTGTTTGTGTTTTTCTTTAATTTCTTCGAAAAGAAGCCTATATTTTTCTTCAATTATTTTGTTAACTTCTTTCACCATTTGTTCAAAGAGTGTATATCTCTCTTCTACACTTATAAACTTGCATTCCTCTTGTTTTTTTTTTACTGCTACCCTTGAAATGATTGATTCTATATTTCTTTTTTCAACAAGAACATCCACCAAATCTTTTTTTTCTTCTAGATTTTCTAGTAATTTTGATATTTATAGTCCTATTGTTTCAAAGAAACAAATATGAGACTCCCACTGTAGTCACCAATTATTTCAGGCTCTTTTGTGCTTGCCTCAATTAAAAAAACTTTGAATTTCAAAATTAGATGCTAAATTTAATGTTAACAATCTGAACTTCAGACACTGTTCTTATATAACTCTAAACTTGTAGTTCCAGACTTGTAACAATATTTTAAAATTTTTATGGTCTTTTAAAATGGAGGGTTTAAACTTATTGGCAAACCTAAGTTTCCATACCAATTATTAGAAATTAAACACACAAGTATTTGAATTTTTCAAGTACTTATTGATTGATCAAACGCTTATTAAAATTATGAATGCATTTGCTTTTATATTTATAGAGAAATTACAACCTTTAACTACCATAATCCAATAAATTTTTTAACTAACTAAGCCAACAAGGAGAGCTAATTAGTTTAGCACAAATCTTTTTTTTATTAAGAATTTCATACTTACACTAAAATTTACTAGTCTAACATAAATATTTTTTTAATAGAGAATTTTTACTTACACTAAAATTTTATTTAACAGTTACTATAAGATAGAATTAGTGCTAAAAGAACTATCCTTTACCTTATTATTTTATAGATTCTTTCCACCATTTCTATAGGGATGAAAAATGGTTTGTTATCCTTTAATACTAGGATGTCGAAATTGTTTTTCTTAATATGTTTTATCCAAATATATTTAGTAGGTAACAAAAATTCAGGAAACAATTTTTTTTCAAAGTTTAAAATAAAAATATTGGTAGCTTTATTGAGGGAAAAAAATAGAATTACACATATCAATAAATTATTCTGAATCACATGAAATAATAATAAAAATAGTCTAAAATAAAATAAATCACAAAACATAGTTTCTTCTACGATAAACATGGCCAAATACATATGGCACACAAATCATAAAATATATTATTCATTGTCACAGTCATCAGCGCTCTCGCAATCAACATTGTCATCTGCTAGGTCAGCGGTACTATCATCAGCACTTTCATCGACACTCTCGCAATCGACATTGTTTTCACCAAAAGCAAAACAAAAAATTTTCATCACTTCTCAAAACCTCTTCTTAGGAATCACTTGAATTTCTTCAGAATGAGTTTGCTTTGAATCGATGTCAAAATGATTTCTGTGTCTAGAATAGCTATGAAGTTCCAAAAATTCTGCATGAAAACAACTCCTTGTCAAACTTTCCTTCACATAGCCTCATCCCCAAACCCGAATTGAATACTTGGGGGGCATGATCAAGCTGGGGGGCAATCAAAAGCTCTTGCTAGGGCTGGCTCCATGATTCCCTTTCTAAAAAAAATGTCGGGCAAAATTAGTAACCCTTGATATAAAGGGTGGAGGACAAAGAAGTATGATAATATCAAGTCCTTCCTAGAGGTCAAGATCACAAGAGATGACTCAAATAAGCAAGAGCGAAGAAGCCATCGAAGTTTACTACCAACACTCCACCTTTGAGAAAGGAAAGATACCATGAAGAAACGAGGAACTATATTTCTCAGGTAAGTATACATGCATATTGATCATAATGCATTGCTTTCAACATTGTCAGATCGGTGTTTCATCATCACCTTTTGGGTAGTGTGTTTTCTAACCCTATCTCATTTTGAGTGCGCCTTTGTGCCCTGACTTCCTTTTGAGTGCGCCTTTGAGCCCTCACTTCTTAGGTAGTGCGTTTACCTCCTTTCGAGTGCGCTTTTGATCCCTTACTCTTTCTTTGTTTTTTTTACCTGGGTAGGTCACCCATTACAATGAGACCACTTTTTCCCTTTTCCACCTGGGTAGGTCACCCATTACAATGAGACCATCTTTTTTTCTGGGTAGGTCACCCATTACAATAAGACCATTCTCCATGTTTCTTTTTTATCTGGGTAGGTCACCCATTATAATGAGACCATTCTTCCACCTGGGTAGGTCACCCATTACAATGAGACCACTCTTTCCTTTTTCCATCTAGGTAGATCACCCATTACAATGAGACCATTTCCATATTTTTTTTTTCTGGGCAAGTCACCCATTATAATGAGACCATTCTTCCACTTGGGTAGGTCACCCATTACAATGAGATCACTCTTATCTTTTTCCACCTGGGTAGGTCACCCATTACAATGAGACCATCTTTTTTTTTTCTGGGTAGGTCACCCATTATAATGAGACCATTCTCTATGTTTTTTTATCTGGGCAGGTCACCCATTACAATGAGACCATTTTTTCACCTGGGTACGTCACCCATTACAATGAGACCACTCTTTTCTTTTTCTATTTGGGTAGGTCACCCATTACAATAAGACCACTCTTTCTTTTTTTCCACTTGGGCAGGTCGCCCGTGAAAATAGACCAGGGTAAGTGTGCGTGGGCTGGTCGCCCCTGAAAATAGCCTAGTGTGAGTGTGTGGGCTGGTCACCCCTGAAAATAAACCACTTTTCTTCAAAAAGGACAGGTCCCCCAAGATAATGAAATCATTTTTTTTTTCTTTTCTTTACAAAGCTTACTATGCAAAACATTGAGTTTTGCTTCGTAAGCATTGTAAAGAGAGGACATCTGTTGTTACCCAATTTTTGACTCACCTATTTGATAAAATTTTCAAAATTCAAAAATAGTGAAAAACAACAAAAATCCAAAAAAATACATATTTTAATATATATTTGCATCGTTTTTAGCATTTTCAACATCGTCTCAAAAGAATTTAAATTTTCAAAGGTCTTTTGAACGCGTTTGACTTTTCACGCATTATTTTTAAAATCAATGATTTTCCTCATTCGAGTTGATGTTGATAAGAAAAAAAATCAAATTTACAAAAAAAGAAGAAGTTGAGAAACCAAGTTTGGGGACCTAATAACATTTTTACCTATAAATAGGAGTTTCAAACACATACACAAGGAGGGGTAATTTTGCATATTTGAGGGAAACACAAGAAAACCCTAAACCTAAACCTAAACCTCTCTCTTTCAAAACCAAAGCCGCCCCCTGGCTTGGGATTTTCTCTCCGGAGACTAGCCCCTCTCCTTGATCACCCTCCCTCATCTCACCAGACCTCACGCTCCCTGAGCCAAACCCAAACCAGCCTCATTTTCTTCTTTTTTCTTCCTTAACCGCCTCCTTCCTTGGCCACTCCCCTCCTCCAACCGTCGCTCTCCCTCTCCAAGCCATAGATGATTCCCTATTCTCTCCTGAACAACCCGAAACCAACCCTAGCAACCAACAAATCATCTTTCTCCATAACCCAAAGCCATCCCCCTTCATTCTCCCCTCTCAGTAGCCGTTTCAACTTCTTCTCCATCACAAACTGAACCAGGTCTCCTCTCTCCTTCAACCATCCACCAGTGGCAGCCGAACACAGCAACAACCCCCACTCTCTTCATCATCTTCTTCAACCGGTCAACAACAGCCCTTCTACAGCAACGACGCCCACAGACCCACAGTTTCCCTCTTCAGCCGCAGGCGCCATTTCTTTTTTCCTCTCCGACCGGACAACCACACCCATCTCCAAATCTGCTACCTGAAGAAGAAAAGAACATCAAGCCGAAAAGAAGAAAGAAGAAGGTTTACAGATCTAAAAAGGGAAAAATCCAAGAACAGATCTGGACTAAAACAGACCTGCTTGTTGCATTGTTGAGTGTTTTGCAAGTCACCGCCAGCGAGGAAAAGAAGAAGGGAGGAAGCCATTTCAAATCCACCCCGTCCATTGGTTTTGCTTGCGGCGGTGCGTGTGCGCCACCAGTGGCGGCAGCGTGTGGAGCAGACACGCCACCACTGTTCCGGCAATTCCAGAAAGCCTTCCCTGCAATTCCTGGAATCTTTGAGGTTTATTTTGTAAATTTAAAATTATTTAATATACTTTTTGTTTAGTTTTGAATTGTTATTTGTAGCGTGCAAATGTGGATGTAAAAAAGAAAACAAAAAAAATATAGTGAAAGTGAATGTGTGTGTTTGTATTTTTTTATGGATGTTTTTTTTATGATAAAATCGCAAAGAATAAAGAAGAATTTAATATTTTGATTTGCTCACGGTAAAAGATTATGAACTTACACGTAAGTCGTATTTCTAATATCCGATGAAAAGACAAAATCTTTAAAACTTATTTATTACATCAAATCGCGAAACAGCTTACCTCAGATAGGGTGTGCTAGGGGTGCTAATACCTTTCCTAGTCACAACCAGTCCCTTACGCTTGAATCTCTGACAAGACCAGTACTACATTCGAGTTTCCTAGTGACCCTGAACCAAATACTAGATGGCGACTTCCAACCCAACAATCAAATAAAATGAAAATCGCCAACGACGTCGCGCAGGGGACGTGCGACAGGAAGTGTCACCTTCAAAGTCATTGGCAGTACTGTCATTGGCGGTGTCACTGGCATTCTGGAAATCGAGACTGTTATCGACAGTTTCACCTACAAGGTCATCGACAATGCCATTGGCCCTGTTATCGGTATTCTCGTTGGCATTGAAATTGTCCAGCTTCAGCATGTGTCTCTTGATTATCTTTCTGAGCATTGTTGACGCCACGTCCCCTGCTTTCTTTGCCGAAACTGCATCCCAATCCCCTACGAACGCTGCCGCTGCAACTCCTGCCCCTGCCATGCCACCTATTCCCAGCGCTACGCCTCTCACAGCCTTTGCCTTTAATGTATTGTAAAGCTTATGAAGAAAACACCATGTGTGCTATGTGATTATAGAGTAGAATATTAATCCAATACATGTACATATAAGAAACTTTAATTGATGCAATATATATCTATATATAATTAATATATTCTTGCGTTTGTATACGTATAAGAAACTTTGCTGCTATGAGCAATGGGGGCCTATCATAGAACAGTCGTGGTCTTGGGACACCACGAGCAGCAAGAAGATTGATCATGCTTTTGAAGCTTGAACATCCCAACCTAATTTTCCTCTTAGAAACTAGGATAAAATTACATGAATCGTCAATAGTCGATGATTGTTGGGATTTTAGAACGTGAAAGAGCTTTCCCTGACTGGTATGAATTTTAATACAAGGAAATTACCTTATAAAATCTGGTTTTCGTTTTGGATTCCATTTTCTCAATGTCACAAAGAAGAATTCCCCTGACTGCTGAAGCATCCCATTCCTTACTTATGGAGACATCTGATATAGAGAAAGCCATTAATATATAGGGAACTGAAGAAAATGACATGCCTGTTAGAAATTAATTTTAAATTTAGTGATTTTTTTTAATTTAATTCAGATTTAATCCAACCAATTTCAGCATTTTATATCGATAGTAGCCCATGTATATATGCGAGCATCATTTGCGAGTCTTTCGTCCAGGTTTGAAACCCTTAGCAATCATACTTTCAAAGTGAAGGATTATAAACTATGAAGTTTATGATTTCAAAGGTTGAGTTAATGTAGTACGTTAGCAATTTAAGTAGACTCTTTATTATCAAACGAAATAATAAACAGATAATTATTGCATGCTATCCATAGTTAACATTGCATTACCTTTACATCCCTTTTCAAATTGGTGCATGGCGTCCTTAACAATATGATCAATGGAAGCCTCAAACCCATCTCTAGATGCCTCCTTCACCCTCTTTACCAACCTGTTCCTAAAACTTTTAAGTGCGCTATAATGGAGATGTCGCAGCATGTCAACATAAGCTGGGTGTAGAACCTACATAACAGACCAGAAACTTGATCACCAGGAACAATGACAGATTTTTAGGTCAAACTAGAAAAATATTGCAGGCATTACTGAAGAGGTATCACCTAATTACAGAAGCAAACGAAAATGTTTACATATTAATTAAGGCCTTACTTTTAGTGCTTCTGTTTCCAACTCTTGTCGTTTCTCATCTCTAATACTTTCTTTAAAATGAGTGGCCTCCTTGTCATATCTATTGAAAAATCAGTATTACAAGCCCATAAGCAACAGTAGAGGTTCCAAATCAAGTTGAACAAGAAGTTGTATACTTCAATATTTTGTGTGGAAGAAAGCTACTGAGATAGAGGAAACTTCCAATACAGCCCATGTAATGATCATACTGCTTTAGTGCATGCTTTGCAACATTTTGATTCTGCATTGAATAGAAGAGATGCATGCAGAACGTATAGCTTTCCAAAATAGAGAGCAGGATGTACACTTACTGGGAGAGGGAGTTTTTCAAAATAGATATGAGCTTTTTCCTAAACTTCGGCTCTGGACTAGCTTTAACAGCTTTTCTCAATGCCAACCAAGTCTGTAGGAAATCAATTGTATAACGAATGATATGATTCTTGCATCAAGGTAGCACAATAACTTTTGTAAGAAGAAACAAAGAAGAAAGAAATACCTTATCAGATTTCAAACGACTGAACGTCTCCTTGGCAATTTGTTCACATCGAAATGTGGCAACCATCACCTGATAAATAAAATTGAGAAATATGATCACACGAGAACATCCAATTAAAGTTTGTGTATATACATTTTTTGCAAAAAAAATCATTAATATTTAAATAAACCTCTACAGCAGGAAGATCAAGATCCTTGTTCTCCTTTATGGTTTTCCATAGATGTTCTGCACGAAGGGAAAACCCTGAAGCAGGTTGGACATCCTTCCTATCACCAGCAAGACCTCCAGGAGAGATAGAATGGAAGAATCGCTGCCTTAGTCGATCAACCTGTAAAATACATCACGTAAGGGATTTCAGTCAATAATAACAATAATAATAGCACAACTAGGTAACCCAAAAGCATAAAATTCTAATTAACCAACTAAATTTGGTGATAGGAATTGTTTAAAAAAGATAAAATAAAAATATTCTAATTAACCAAACAAGACTTTAAATTTTTATATATTTCTATATATAAATGTAATGCTGAAATTTAATATCATTTTTTTGTGAAAAATCTAATTATCATCATTTATAAAAATAATAATTAGGGACTTTTGGTCTATCTGAATAATAAAAATAGATTATAAAGTGATCTGATTAACAAATTATGGAGTGATAATAACCACATAATAATAAAAATAATACCAATGGCTTTGAATTCTAATTTATTTGGTAACAAAGCTAAAGCCTTTAATACAGTCCATCAGTTGAAAACAATTAATTTACCTTATCTTTAAACTTCTCCTCCTCTGATTCATAGCTAGGCAAAGCAGTGACCTCGACCTTCATTTTTATCCTTAATTTAGTGACAACTGAGAGTGGCGTTTGTCACACCCGGATATCGCGGCGACCGATTAAAATTAATCACTTGATTGAAAAAAAAAACAGATATCTGACATCTTGTTCTTCGGGGGAAACGGTCTTGTTTAAGGAGTCGCCACCTAGTATTATGGTCACTAGGAATCCTAACTGGTCAACAGAGATTCTATAGTACGGGACTAGTTACATGAAAGGAAAGATATTATCACCCCATAAGCGTCCCACATGAGAAAAGCTGCATTGCTGGTTTTATCTTAAATTGCTAAAGGTTTATTTGTATTCCATTTTTATTGGTCATCCTATAATATTCTCGACTCTGGCATCAGTGAATATTCGTCTATGAATATTTCCAACTCTGATGTTGGTAAATATTGTGTAACCCAAAAAGTACAGCGTTCCTGACTCTGGCGTCAGTTAATAAATCTGCAAAATTCTATATTAAAAGAAACGACAATTATTTTTTTGTTTTTTTAATTTTTTTATTTATGTAGCCCGGTCTCAAAAACTTAAAAAAAGAGGTCGGGTCACTGGTCCAAACCAGAACCAGTGACCCGGTTTGGCCACTGTTGCATGCATGCGTGAGTCATGCATGCATGCAACAGTAACAGGGTAATTTTTTTTTTGATAATCATCGAGAGTATATTGAAAAGGCCATAAAGCGAATAGCCAAAGAGAAATACAAGAGATAAAAAAAAAAAAAAAACTGATCTACTACAGCAAACAACAAGAAGACTACCTAAGATTTCTTATTACACCATAATTTGATGCCATCAGGAGATCTTAAGAGGTCATTTCCTGTATAATTGAAGTTTGAATCTTGAGAATGCAACCAAATAGCAACCCGATGAAGGATGATGGAAAAACAATCAAACAAGTTTATAGTTCCCTCCTCAAAAACAATTTTGTTCCTCAGCAACCATATACCCCAAATAGTACTACTTGAAATTAATCTCCAAGCTGATCTTTGGAATTTGCCATGTACCATTTCGGGCCACTGCAGAAGTAGCAAGTCAATTGTTCTCGGTAAACATTGTAAGCCCTCTTTTAATTTTATTTTTTTTACCTCTAATTTCTTTTTCTAGTTTGGTGATGATTTTAGTCCTAAATTCTTATAACTTATCCAAAGTACGTCTTACGCACGAAACAGCGGATA
>Ga0325401_1003744_pt1 | contig 14077 bp, 10 predicted proteins | sample PopdelMetagenome_FD_205666 | JGI IMG/M metagenome (GOLD analysis project Ga0325401, IMG submission 205666) | Populus deltoides microbial communities from Bellville, Georgia, United States - Xylem-PdKOR-R2 | ecosystem: Host-associated > Plants > Phyllosphere > Stem > Wood/Secondary xylem | place...
GTCGACTCCAACCCACAAATCCTAGTTATTCTCTGGCCCAGCAAATTATGGACTTTTGCAGGCTGAGGTAGCTTTCTCTCTCGACAAAGCTTGGGGAGGAAGCGTTGGAGCACATTCCACCTGGGTATTAAGATTTCAGGGAACGCCGCCTCGCAGCCATTGATCAAAAGCAGGATTTGTCTACGCATCTCCGCATCCCAGAATCATTACATAGAAATTCCCGGCATCACTAATAGAGTGCCACCGACACTCGAAGGCGCATGCACAGGACCAGTTACGGGAGAAGAAAATAAGTCATATTTACTGATGCGTACATGGCGAATTACACATGTAAGAGAACGCATAGAAAAGGAATGCCATGGGATTTCAAATAACTAAATTTAATAGGTAAAAGAGAGGGTTAGATGGGCCACTCTCTAAAGTCAACTTTCTAGTTTCGAAGCAGGCAATAAACTTTAGGAATATGGACTCGGAATATGCTAAAACATCAACTGTAATAGGAACTAGGATCCTTTAAACGACATGCTCCTTGACAAAAATTCAAAGCGCTACAGAGCCACACCACCTCTGGAAGGAGAGCAGATCCCCTATAATAACCTCTTTCTAGCATCCCGCAGGCAACCTGAGCTCACCCAAGAAAAATAAACAATAAACGGGGCGGAAACACCATTTGAAGTAGATTTTTACTACATTGAGAAAAACAGCCATTTTTCATTTAACCGAAAGCAATTGCTATTTATCCGTGTACCGCTGGTAAATTAACTATGTAACCAACGTTAACCAAAAAGAAACACCATCCATGTTTGAAATTCTCTGTAAAAAAAACATCATCAATCCTAGCCATGCGTCAGCCCAAATTCATTTGCATATGGAAAATCATACAAAATAAAAAATAATCAACTTGAATGATGTTGGAGAGCCCTATTCAAAACACAATTCGTTAAAGGTCACAGCCTAATGGTACACAAAATTCCATTTATGTATTTGTAGTGAGAACTTTCTGCTAGATCCCACTTCTAGTGGAGTTTCTTCATTACTTGCACCAAACCACACGGTGGTTGTGTTCACCAGTACTCTGTTCAAACTTGTTCATCTCCATATTCAAAACCTATCCATTATATCTAAGCATGCTTGTCTCACCTTATCGGGGACTAAATACAGCTGGATCGATTGTCTTGAAAGCAGGACCTAGTGGTGTGGTGTAAGCACTGCAAACAAAAAGGATAGAGTAAGGACCAAGATGTCATATACCACTCACCCACTCAAATTGCAAATGGCGCCACTTTAAGGGGAAAATAAAAAACCTCCCGTTCAAAACATAGACAAAACAATTCAAAATTTTCCAGAAGAAAAGACGCCAAAATGCAAGAACGTATTTTAACATATAAATATAACAGCACATGGAGACAACCAGAAGTGGATAGCTGCATAAATCCAACACTTCAATTCTAACAATAATGGTATTAAGTGGCCTAACACTGCTAGAGATCCATTAAGTTGTAAATCAATGTAAGAAGTCAGAAGAATTGGTTTGAACCTCAACTATATGATAGATGCATGCTTGTTATTACAAACAAATGTATATAAAGGGAAACAGCCAGAATTTGTAAGACTCAGATGATGTCATCAGTTAGACAACTAGCACAACCTAATCCTGACTAGACCTAAACTTAGAGTCAGCAATTGATGAGCCGATAAAAAATTGTGCTGGCAGAGCACATTAAAGAAAAATGATTTTTTTCCCCCATAGTTGTGGTAGTGGTAGAGAAAAATAACATGTGAAATTGGGAGTTAGAGATGACATTCCAGAATCAATTAATCACCAGAGACAAAATTTGGATTTTCACACTGCCCCAACCAATTTGCTTTTAGGCTGACGGGGTTCCTTCATTATTCGTACCCCACTCTTCCTCAGGCTCGTTTCCATTAACGAGTACAGCACCATCCGTGGACTCTGCATCCACCACAACTGCTTCCTCTTGGCTCCCTTCTTCGCCATTCTGTTCATCTCCATTCTCTTCTTCGGCCTGTGAGAAATAGAATAAATACATGTAAAAACAAAAAGTCACAAACTGAAAAGCAGAATAGTCACCAATGCATTCATTTAGTGCAGCTCTCCAAATAATAAGGAAAATCGGGAAATTTATAGACTACTTGAGCATTGAACAAGTAATCTCATAACACAAGCAATCTTTTGTGAGATTAAAGTAGGCTACATGCATGCCATCGATCATTTAGGAGGAAGATTTCTCAAGAGAGGAAATACAAATGCACATCTCATAACATACATCACCCTACTAAATGAACTTTAAATAAATGGAACAAAGAAAGGCAGCTGAAATGTAAAAGTGATTTAAAACCCTATTGACAAAATACCTCATGATCAAAGTCTCCATTTTCAAGAGGTTCCTCCTCTTCTATTTGCATGTTTCTGAAAGCCTCCACAAGGGTGATGTGAGGTTTATCAGCATGTGTTTGGTAGTCCTCTGCAGGAGGATACACGCCCCTACAGAAGCAATATCAGAGCCATTAATAAGCTATTTATCAGAAAATTCAAAAATTCACATTAAAATTCTGTGTTATGCTGTAAGCCTTGGGATAATGGTTAACTGAAAACTAGACATACTGGATCTCCATATTGTAAGCTAGATCCAGAGAAATTAATTTTGAAAGAGAGATTCTTTTTCTTCTAAACTTATATCCATTGAAACCAGTGGAAAATTACATTCCATTCAAGGACAGTGCCAGCCATACGTGAATTTGTGGAGTGTACACAAGTGCTCTTCAAAAGTACCTTGTTTCTGCAGCTCTAGATTCAACAGATAAAGCAACTTGCCAATCATCAAACATATTTGGATATTCTTCAGGATCAGCCAGAGATTCAGCAGCTTTTGGATTAACCTATAAAACAACACAAACTAGGACCATAAGACTCATGCTATGTGTGGACAAAACAATATCTACAGACCTATTACTTTAATTTAAGAAAAAAAATCATTCCTTTAGAAATTTTAAATAGGATAACAAGGAATATATATCAATAATAGTAGATTAATATATATTAGTTTTTTAACTGGTAATTGGAGTTCTTTGTATTACAGAGCCCAGTGATGGGGAGAAAGCATTGCTCAGGGAAAAGAAATAAAATAAATTTAGCTTTATCACAATTTATTCCAGCCTTAGAATTACAGTATAATGTCACTTTAAGTCACAGTTTACTTTCGTTTAAACTGAATCTAATTTGCTTGAAGCTTATTGATGATGTAAATCAATCAAAGCACCCCTCAACAGGATGTAAGAAATTGAATTCACATAATTGGATACATGTAGAAAACAAGAATAGGAGGATCATAGCAGAAGGGCCAGATACCCAAGCGATTCTAAGTGAAACAAAAACACAAGAATGACAGGATACCTTGTTCAGGTCTTTCCTCCAAAGCGCCACAATCTCTGAAACCTTGCTGGGAAGATAAGATCGTGCCATCAAAGCAGCCTCCGGTATCCGATTGCTGCAAGAATAATGCTTCAATGTCTAAAATCAAAAGAACCGCTGTTCTCATCTTAAGTAGTTGAGAAAATTACCGTTCCACCAACAGCTGGAGGCAGTCTTCAACTTTGCCCAACATGAATAAACAAAGGAATGCAACATTAATCTTCCCCTGTTCTATTGCCAGGGATCCAAGCTTTGATATCCCTTCAGCATCTCCTAAGGAAGAATACAGCAGCAGCAAACCACTCAAGTCTGTTGCGTGCTTCATGCATTCCTCAGCCATTTCCAACTGCAGTAGCAACACAAAACAAGAGATATAAGAGTAGACTAGTAACCAGAAAAGCTTCCTGAAATGTGACAGGAACCATAAGCAACAATGTGAAAACTCAAAGTTCATATAGGTATGAACTTGATCTAAAATCCAACAGAAGTTTGCTCATTTAGTCTATAAGAATCAAACTATTTCTTCTAACTGCCCCGGCCTCAAGCAAAAAAATGTATACAAACAATATTATTATTTTAAGCAGCTATCTCCAAGACCCCAGAACATTTCTCAGTTAAGTGAGATAATAATTCTGCATTCTGTTTTCCACCTCAGCATATATGATGTCCAGGACACATAGGATAAGCACGTAGAATTTTAGTTTACTGCAGTGAAGGCCATAAGTATATCAGACCATAATTATACCTTTCCATTGGACATAGCTAACTCTCCCAACTGTTTCCATTTTGACTCACTCTGCACTTCAATGGCAATTTCCTGTAAAAGAAAGGCATGCCTATTCAGAGCAGACACAAGGTTGTCGTTTTATCCAAAGGAGATGGCAACTTAAGAAAAAAGCTTCCATGACTGCTTGTATAGACTAACCAAAAATAACGTCAACTAGCCTCACCTTTGCAACCTCTAATCTACCAAGCTGTATAGCTAGCTCAAATCTATAATCAGGGTCAGTAGCTACTTCCAGAGCATCCTCTATCATACCTCGTGACTCCAAGAAATGTGCCACACTAGCAATCAAAGTTGATATTCCATCAGAAAACAAGAGCTTCAATACCCATACTTCATAGTTTAACCAACAAGAAGCAAAGCACATGGTGGGAATTATGAAGTTCTATGAAACGTTTACAAAGGGAAAGGGAACGCAAAAATGAAGAGCCAGCCCTGTAACCACATAACAATCTCTCAAATTTGAAATTGCAAGAACATTCAAAACACAAACACAACATCTGGATGCTTTATACTAAGAGTAAAAAAGGACCACAAATCATGATGACAAAGAAATGGTTTTATTAAAAATAAAAAACAAAAAAACAGTGCTAATGTAGCAAAAGTTTCAAGAAATCTGTCGCATGTGAAATTAATATTTCTACAGCAAAAGGTAGGGAATCTTGAAGTCAAAATAGCCAATAAAAACAAAATATAACATAGATTATCATAAATATGAAGAAATTAAAAAGAATCTCCTAGCAATATCAAAGCAACTAATTCTATTTTGTTACAATTTGACAAGAATGAGGCAATAATGATGTTGAACACCCAAAAATAACAATATTTCAAAGTAGCCAACTGTCAAATCACTCATTTTCTGGAGAACAAATATAAATATCCATTTGCCAATATCTAAGAACTAGCAAATGTGAGTACCTATTATGATGTTCTTTAGGAATTGAAGGTAAGAGTTCACTGGCCCTCTCCAGATCTCCCCGCATCACCAGAGTCTTGTACTCAATTAAGCTAAGAAGTAAAGTGTACCCCGTGACACTGCTCGACAGAAGAAGAAAACACGAAAGAGAGGTTAAAAGCAAAATAATATAAATTCCAAAAACATATAAAGAAAAACTACCCACTTGAATTCTTTGTCTATCAAATACACCCGACTTTGACTAGCAAGGTACCCAAGCAAGTACATGGGGTGGTCCAAATGATACATGGTGGTCACCTAAAACAATTTTGTTAGCTATAAATACAGCAACTTAAAATCCAAGGAAAGGAGTCGTATTTGAATGTATCAAGTCAGCAAGCACAAGGATGCAAGGTACCTCGCCTCCAACACAGTAATTGAGCCTCCAGGAGGAGTTATTGTATATGAAACAATCCCCAACCCATAAGCCAGTTCTGACACGTTCATTGGTTTCATGGAGAAGCTCAAATGCATCCTCAACACCTTGTTCATCCACAGGTTTTCCACTATCTAAATAAGATGAAACTATGTCACGCTGCAAAATTAAACAAACATCATTTAAAATTCATTAATGCAGGCATAATGAAGACAGCACGTGAATACATAAACAAATCAAGAGATCAATAGGGAGACTCACATTGTATTTGAGGATGTAGAATGATGCATCACTAGCAATGGCCACTAAATCTCCACTATCAGCCCAATAGAGATTCTGATATATTCAAGATCAGTATTAACATTTACTACACAAGGAACTTGGAATAGAAATGTGTTGTCTGGAAAAATTGTCAAGACAGCAACAAAACCCATGATACTTACTTTCACAGTAACATCAATTCTCCTAATCAACCTGCATTCAGCCCAGTCATAGAAACAAATAAAATCATTTGAGCACATGGCCAACAGGGTTCCTCCATAAATACGCTCAGCTGAAAAGGTTGGCCGGACACTCTTCTTTTCCTGAAAGAAATCACCATCATTTAACCCCATATTTCACATACAATAGTTAAGATGTTAACACAGCAGCTAGAACAACGAATGTTGAGAAACCTAAACAATTCTGTTATCATCCAGGAATTATAAGCCAAAGCATGATTACACAAGTCACAAGATGAAAGCATACACATTACTAGTGACTCTGAGATAAATGTTAAACAATTTTCCTAAAATTAGCAAGGCATGTTACATTTGTTTTCTCTGCCCCAACCAACTTGAGAAAATGCCCACTTCTCCAGAACAATAAAATTAACCAAATAGCAAGTATAAGATAAGCTAAGAAAGAGTACAGACCTGGAAATTTTTGCTGAAAATCTTGATCTTTGATGTACTTTCTCTAACAGCATATTCACCATCCGAAGACCAAACAAATTCAAGTGCAGAACCAAATGATCTGTTTCTCCATGCTAAAGCTGTATATATGATGTACTCACCATCTCCACAAACAACAACAAACCTCCCATTGGGATTGTGTTTTAAGCTCTGTAAAATAAGTGCAGCAGAAGAAATAAGTCATCCATGCACCACACATGGACATTCCGAGATAGATTACAAGAACAAATCAGCAGATGTTTTCCTTGGCCTTCTCCCAACACATTTAATGCTATATCTATGTATGTTACAAGCTGCTTTTCCACCTTGATAAATAGTCCATAATGCAACTATGCACATACATGTTACAAGGACTGCTCCCACAAATAAAGTTGGAAAAGAGAAATGGATGCAAGGGACGAGAAAATACAGAACAGTAATTTGTCTCTGATGCATCTAAATCAAGTTTAAGAGACATTTTACAGACTTTACTTCCTACAGGGAAAAAACAGCAATCTGCTCTGGGCTGCTACATCAGTTGAATTTTCTTAACCAAATAATTGTAAATCTTAGAAAAAGATGTCAGTCTAAAATAAGTTATGTTAACCTAATTTACACAGTTTCAAACAAGAAAAAGAAATCATGAAATGTGACGAGTTGCCAACTCACTTGGGGGTAAAGATCACATGTTCCCAACTCCTTAACAGCCAAAGGCAATCTTTCACCATCAGTCACCTAAAGCATAGAGAACAAAGCCTGATGTAATGCTGAGCAAAAGAACCTTTTGGTTCAAGATTTTATCTCAAGTAGCAATTATGAGGTGGTCTAATTGAATCCAAACCTCAAAATCTGCCCCCACACTCCTAATGTTCACAGTTTGAATTTCATTGTGCTTCGCCCATATAATCTTTCCACTATTGTCCATGCTAGCCACAGGTTCTTCTCGACCGATCTTGACCATAATGGTTCCTTCATCATACCCAATCACAACACTGCACAAAGAAATTGATAGCCATTCTGCTTTTACTCATCATCAACAAAAACTCATTTTCTAAAGATGAGACACATACCGGCGTGAACCTTTCATGTATCCAACAGCCCAAACTCGTTCCAAGCCATAATTCAAGGTGTTCTCAAGCCTGTACGCAATGAAACATGTCTTAAAGTCTGTAACATAAAGGCAAACAGAAATCATATAATATGTGTGTGTGTGTGTGTTATGTATATACACACAACAAGTTTACATCAAAGAACAATAAAGAAAAACAGAAAGCAACTATTTAGCTTAAGCTTTTCAAGATTTTGCATCTTCTAACCCTAATGAATTTAACTCCTCAAAACATCAACCTATTCCAGCCTCTACTGGGCTGCATTCACCGATAGAGACAAATCTTTCCATTTAATATCAAATTATGGCTGCAAATATGCATGTATTCATGACAGTTTCCTGTACTGGTAAAATTAAAATCCTGAGGCTAGTTGACTAAACAAAAGCAGAAGGAACATAGTTTTCAGGTGTAAGAAGTTCTAGGAAGCCCATATTGCCTGAACAAACAAACCCATAGTCTCGGATTGGGAGATATATAAAAATTAAAAGGGAAAATAATAGACAAGTGGTTCACTGAAGAGATATAATAATAAAAAAATAAAAATTGTTTCACCAAATCTTTCTTGCAAAAATGCTGAAAATCCTTCTCATTGAGGTTTGCTACTTGAATCAGAATGTATGCATTCCAATTTCAATGTAGAACAGTTATACAAGTGCACATAAAAGTTACCAGAGACATACCAACATTAAGTTTATACAGCAAAATGGATTACCTGTAAGTTGTTGAATGCCATATACGAACAGTCCCATCTTCAGAACCTGTAATTATTATTGGAAGTTCAGGATGAAAACATACAGCAGAGACATTGTGTGTGTGGCCTTCTAAGGTCTGGACACAGCTTTTCGTTTGATAATCCCATACCTGCTTGAAAAAATGACCCATTAAGATTCTAAATCAAGATAAATGTGTTAACCAAACAGCTAAATAAACACATAAAGGACAGACCTTCGCAGTGTGATCATCAGAGCCAGTGATTAAATAAGGTTTATCTCCACCTGTAAAGTAATCAACACAATTTACTCCTTTCTGGTGGGCATCCAGAGTAAAATTTGGGTCGGGAGAGCCAAGATTCCAAATCTAAAACAAAAAATACCCAATTAAAGTGAGCCAAGTGAAGCATGTAAAGCATATACAAAAATTAGCAGCAGGGAACATCCCTTGTACCTTTATGGTGCGATCAAGGGATGCACTTGCAAAAGTGTTGGTGTCTTTAGGATTAAAAGTAACTTGCATCACATAATGGGAATGTCCCTCAAATATCTGAGTACAAGCCCATCCCTTCTCCCAGTCCCAAAGTTTTATAAGCATGTCATCAGATGATGACAACACATAGGGAAGGGTAGGATGGACGGCCACACATCTAATGTAATCTGTATGAGCCTCAAAAACTTTAATCTTATCCATTGTGTTGTAGTTGTACACACGAATATGCATGTCATCAGCTCCAGCAACAACCCACTGCTTTCGTGCTATGAACTTGGCTGACCTAACTGCAGACACATAATGTAAACTTCAGAAGACTTGATAGTTATAAAAAAGACAAAAACATACTTCAGAGAATAGAAATAACTTTCTTCAAAGAAAAACATGCTGTAAAAATAACTTTTTACAGTGGAAGCAAATATTATCATATACCTGGCAACTCAGTGACCTCAAAAGACTTCGCCATGGTCTGGAGGAGATCAAGGATATTTATGTTAGAAAGGAAAAAATAAAAACCTCCAAGTAAATAATCAATTTTAAGAAAATTTATAGATCGAAAGCAACAAAAGGAAATTTAGCCACTGATTCGTGTGTTGCAAAATAAAAATACACTTGATGACAAGCGTCTCACAAGATAGCCAGCAGCAAGTTTATTTTTCAAACTTACTTTTGTCTACAGAAATGGAAAAATAAATTGTAACACTCCCTATTGATATGGTGGACGTGTTCTATGCTTCCTCCATTCATGGTCCATAATCCAATTTGCTAAGGGGGCAAACAACTCATGACATTGCAGCTTTTCCTACCCCTAATAGTCTACTACTTCATCACTGTTCCCATCTGATAAAAACAAATTCAAATGGTAACCAGCTTCACAGGTTGACAGAAAGCATGACAAGTTTTGATCCCAATTACATGTAACTTGTTCAGTTTTTCATAAACAGGTCACCTTTCAAGGCCCAACTCATAACAGCCAGCAACTCGCATGGGAAAATATTTTTATATTTTTTCCTCTAAAATAATTACAGAAGATGATTGAGAATTATCAGCATTCACATTAAAAACATCGATTTTGGAAGCCCATACCCACTCAAAGTTAACTAAAGTTACTGATCATGATGCTTCACTGTTCAAACATAAACATATTTTTTAAAAAGCTATCACGACCATCAACAAGAATCACCCTACTTTGAACAGTTTCTTTGTCATTGCAAATGTGAATAAACCACAATCATGAAGCAAAGCTAGTACAATTACATTCACATACCTGTGACTGGTAGTTCCAGATACACACAGTCCCTGAATACAAACTCACTAGAATCCTGCAGAAACCCAAATCACAAATATAGAAATACATCAAGTTAAGACTAACATATCTACAAATTACTTCTCTTTGCATCAAATGACTAACAAATTAAATAAATAAAATGCAAAAAGAGAAGAATATAATTTACCATGGTTCTGTTGGATGTAGATCGACTGACTTTACTCTCTCCGATCTTTGAGCAAGTTTCCTCTGATCCAGATACAAAAACAAGAATATCACTCACACAATCATTTAAAAAGAAAAACTTGAGAAAGTAAAGCTGCAAATATATAACAATACCTTGATTTCGAGTCTGAGAGGCTGTTGATACAGAACAAAACAAACACATCAGTCCCAAAATTATATACCAGATCTCAAATTAATCCAGAAAAAACCAAATCCACGTTAATCCATTTTGTGAACAATGAAATAAGAAAAAAATCAGAATTTCAAAACAACCAAGTCAAAACGAAAACTAATTCTACATTCCAGATATTCCTTCACTTTCCGAGCAACCAAACACACCTCCAGAACTTGCATTACTCTTAAAGTCCAAAAATTCAAATTCCACCCGTAATTAAGACCAGATCTCAGCAAAATTCAAGACCTGAACACTCCATTTGGTCACTAAGAAATCAATGCGAGCATCGAGAACCTCCGATTCCGAGCTACCAAACAGAGCGGAACTGATTCCAATGTCCCACATTTGATTAAATCAACGGAGAAAAGTATTCAATTGTGTGATTAGACGCTATGATTTTATACAATTAGAAGCGTAATTAGATAAGAGTAACAAATCAAAGCAGATTTCAACCAGATCTAACGCGTACTCGAACTCGAAAGTGAAGGCTACAAAACGACAATACAAAGTGGACGAGAATAGAAAAAAATTGAATGAAAAAAACAACGATAGATCACGAACTAACCATTTTTGCAGATCGCGAGAGCTAGAGATCCAGGTGAACGGGTTCTAAATTCAGAGAGAGAGAGAGAGAGAGAGAGGTTTTGTATAAGCGAGTCTTGTGTGTGTTGATCTGCGAGAGAGAGAGAGAAGAGGTGTAAATTAAGGAACAGAATTACGAAAGCGCCACTGCATGGGGCAGCTATAGTATGGAGCTGTATAGTGTAAGTTACGATGCTTCCTTGATTTTAATGGTGATGATGTTGAGTTTGGACGTTGAGGATTTTAAGAGAGGCGTCCAATGCATAGTTATGACAACCGGTCTAGGACAACCCGCTCAAGGCTCTAGTTGGAGGTTAGGTGGTTAATCTATATTAACCCAAGCATTTGTTTCATAAAAACCTTGAAACAATGTTATCTTAAAAATAAAAAATAAAAACAGGTTTTTATTGACTCGAACAAAAACAGCCCCAAACTGAGAGTTTATTAAATTAACTTATCAAGTCGGGGCAAGCTTTATAACTCGGTCCAATGATGTGTGTTCACTTAATCATGTGTGATAGAAGTGAATAGGATGAGTTTGGTAGCTAACCCGGGGTTTTTTATTTTTGTTGTTTTAGAATTGGTGTCTTTTTGTTTAAAACTAGTATATTGGTTCGCATTTTATAGCGGGTCAACATTAATTTTTTAAAAAAATATAAAAATATATATTAAAAATATAAAGAATATTTTAAGCGCCTTGAGTTTGATAGCCATGTCAAACCAAAGTAACTTGGGTTGCCTTGGATCTGGCGGTCAAGCCAAACCCATGCGATTTGAGTCTGGAGGCTAAGCGACTTGGGTCTAGCAGCAACGTCAACCCCGAGCCTGACTAGGTAATAATTAAAATGTTGAGACTTATAATTTTTTTTAATTTTTTATAAGAAAAAACATTTAAATTATCCTTAAAGTATCATAAACAGAAATTCAAATTCAGAAATTATTTATAAACAACAAATCATCACAAAAATATAATTTAACGTTTTACATCTAAAAATTCAAATCATATCTTTCCAATGAAATAGTTTATTTTTTATATTTATGAATTTGTTGTTTTTTCAATAGAAATTCTATCTTCTCTTTTTTTTTCTTTCTTTATTTCATTTTTTTTATGAATCTTTATGTTTTTTTAAATCAAACTCAATGCAAAAAAAAAACATTTATTTAATGGGTGGTCCTTTGTGATTTTTCAACTGGCGACAAAATTATTTTACATTTTTTTTAACAATATTGAACTATATGTGTTTAGTTTCATTATATATATTTTTCATCCACAATGCACACACAAAATGGTAGTTTATTTTTGAAGACTTGAAATAAATCACTTAGAACTCAGTATTTTTTTTCCATTCTTTTCTCTTTGAATATAACAAATTTATAAAATAAATTGCACAAATAAAAAAGAGTTTGTAATTAAGTTCTACTGCATATGAATGAAAAATCATGCTTGAATGAGACAGTGTTTGTTTTTGCAATTCAATCGTGTTTTTGAAAAATTTTAAATTTTTTGACCCGGGCGCTTGGGTCTGACATGGTTGTCAAACTCAAGGCATTTGGGCCCCGAATGATTGTCGGACTCATGGTGCTTGTGGGTTTGGTGTGGTTGTGACAACCAAGCCAGACCCAAGGCACTAAAGTGGCAGAGAAAAAGCAATGAATGAAAAGAAAAAAAAGCCAAAGAACGTCTTGCGAAAAGATAAGAAATTAAAAATGAAATTACTATTACAATCCAAAATAAAATGTCTCTTGATTTATAGTGATTTCCCCCAAACCATTTAGCTTATGATGTCTCTTGATTTTATAGTGATTTCCCCCAAACCATTTAGCTTATGTGACAACATTTCAAGTTTTTACTCAAGTATTGGTTTAAATTTATAATATATTATATTATAAATTATGTTATAATAAAAAAACTTAAAAAAGGTGGGACATTTATTGTGTTGACATTGTTCATGTAGACATAAAAGGAGTGCAGTTTATTATGCAATTTTTATTATTAAAGAGGCACGAATTTTGGTGTTTGACGCTTACATTATTTGGTTCTTTTTATTTTTATGTTTGTATTTCTATCATAAAACTCCATTTTTTATGTTCTAATTTTTAAAAATTAAGATAGGAGAAAGAAAGTTATCAAAAATTAATAGAAGAGAGAGCTTTTGGACATTCACATTTTGACAACAAAATAACATTGATTTTGATGTCAATATGTTCATCCTCCTAAAAAGGATAGTTTGTTGAAGGTGGTTTCATCCTTTAATGTATGTAAAAAATAGTAGATCAAAATCCAAAAAGTTTGTTTTGACTTGATTTGATTTTGAGTTCTAAGAATAATTAGAATGTGTCGTGGGTTTAAAATTAAAGTTAATAAGGTTTTTTATGATTTTGTGTATGTGTTTTAGATGAAAACATGTTGAAATTTGGGTTTTATAAATCCAAAAACTTAGACCTAATTTTTTTTATCACCAAATGTTGCCAATATTTGTTTTAGTTGATAACACATTATACGTCTGGAGACATAGTATCGTTCTCTTTGTTAAAAAAAAAAGGCGTTCAAGCCTAGGGGTCTTATTTTCCAAAACCATGCCTTTCTTTTAAAGCTAGTCACACGAATGTATTTGTTTTTGTGGTAGCTTTTGTGGTTATGATTTGAAAAAAAAATAATTTTCAAAAAGCACTTTTTATTGTGGTATGTTTGATTTAAATAGGTGTTTAATTGAAATGTAGCTGAAAATGCTTCTAAAAATAATCAAGTAATAAGTATTTGTTTAAAACTGTGATTAAAGTTGTCGTTGCATGTTAAATTACTAAAAAGGACAGTCAATTTATATATCAATTTGCATTGTATTTAAAAATACATTGTCACAAGAATAACTAAAAAGAATGAGACTTATTTATCCATATCAGAATTCGAAGGTTTCACAGAAAGCATGTGGTGGAAGAAAGATTTAGGAAATTAGTTTGAGGGATGATAAGACAATAATTTTAGGGATAAGAAGATGATAGGAAAAGAAAAGAAGAAGAAAAAAGGCAAATGAGATA
>Ga0325401_1003746_pt1 | contig 14076 bp, 12 predicted proteins | sample PopdelMetagenome_FD_205666 | JGI IMG/M metagenome (GOLD analysis project Ga0325401, IMG submission 205666) | Populus deltoides microbial communities from Bellville, Georgia, United States - Xylem-PdKOR-R2 | ecosystem: Host-associated > Plants > Phyllosphere > Stem > Wood/Secondary xylem | place...
GCAACTCTATCTCGAACAAAATGATAATCGACCTCAACATGTTTTGTGCGAGCATGAAAAACAGGATTCATAGACAAATAAGTGGCACTAAGGTTGTCACACCAGATAATAGGAGCAGAAGCAGACGGGATCTGGAGATCTGTTAATAAGTACTCAAGCCAGATAACCTCAGTAGTGCCATCGGCTAAGGCTTTGTACTCAGCTTCAGTAGAAGAGCGAGCAACTGTGCGTTGCTTACCGGATTTCCACGAAATCGGTGTCTGACCAAAAAACACAAGGTAACCACCCGTAGATTTTCTGTCCTCAACACTGCCTGCCCAATCTGCATCTGTAAAACCATTTAAGGCAAAAGAAGAACTGCGATTAATATGTAAGCCATGTGATGTTGTACCCCGAAGATAACGCAAGATGCGTTTCACGGTAGCCCAATGAGAATCTGTAGAAGCATGCATAAACTGACAGACTCTGTTAACAGCAAAGCAAATATCCGGGTGCGTAAAAGTGAGATATTGAAGAGCACCCATAATTTGACAAAAGCGGGTAGCATCAGAAAACAATGGATCGGGTAGAATGGTAGCTTTGGATGTAAAGATAGGAGTATCAACAGGTTTGCAAGATAACATACTAGCCCGAGTGAGGATGTCAAGTATATGTTTATGCTGGCAAAGCATAAGACCCATACTAGTAGACTGAACCTCAATACTCAAAAAATAATGAACAAAACCCAAGTCGCAAAGCTTAAATTCTGAGCTCAGTTGCTGAATGAGGCGTTGGAGTAGAAGAGAGTTACTACCCGTAAGCAGAATATCATCAACGTAGACTAGAAGATAACAAATATCAGCACCAACAGAGAAGATAAACAATGAGGTATCCACCTTAGAGGCACACAAACCAATAGATAACAGGAAAACATTCAGACGAGTGTACCAAGCCCGCAGAGCCTGTTTTAAACCATATAGAGATTTATGCAATCAGCACACATGAGAGGGGAGAGCGGAATCAACAAAACCTAGAGGTTGTTTCATGTAGACCTCCTCATCAAGAACACCATTGAGGAAGGCATTATGGATGTCAAGCTGATGAATTTTCCAACCACACGAAACTGCAATGGAGAAGACTAATCTGATGGTAGCCTGTTTGATGACAGGACTAAAGGTTTCAGAGTAATCAATACTTTCTTGCTAAGTGAAACCTCTAGTAACCAGATGCGCCTTATACCTCTCGATGCTACCATCAGATCTGTGTTTAATCTTGTACACCCACCGACTACCAACAACATTCATGGAGGGGTGAAACGACACTAAGGTATAAGTTCTATTTACGCGTAAGGCCTGAATTTCCTCACGCATAGCACTATGCCACGCCTCATATCTGTTAGCATCATTAAAAACAAGTGGCTTATGAGAGGGAGGAGAAACTACCCGGCTGAAGGAGACAGTAGAGGCTGCGGCAGTGGCGGTAGACAGCGCTGTCTTGGACGAAGGACCATGGGATGGTGACGAGCAGATGGGCATGGAGAAGTGTGGCCTGTACCTAGAAGGTGTTGAAGAGGATATGAGAAGAGGTCTATACAGAGCTGCAGACCAGCTGGAGAAGCAGTGGAGGGATTGGTCGGCACTGCAGACACTGGTGAGGCTGTGGCAGATCTGGGATGATCTGTTGCAGAACCGGGCTGCTCTGCTACAGCAAACCTGAGAACATGCACATCCGGTGATGGAGAACCTGTTCCTGCACAATGATCATTCAAAAGACAAGCATATGGTGACAGTATGACAGTGTGGGATGAGGATAAAGGGGTGGCAGAAGTAATGGGTAAAGGGGTAGGCTGGTGGGGTGCGATAAAGGGCTAAATTGGGTTGTGGTTGGGGCTGGTTTGGTAAGTTGGAGGCTAAAAATATGGAGGAGGGTTCAAGGATGGAAGAAAGGTAGGTGGGGTGGGAGGTACCGGTGAGGATGTTACCTGTTCAGACTTCGCAAAAGGAAAGACATCTTCATGAAAACGAACATGATGAGAGATATAAATATGATGAGATTCTAAATCAAGACAATGATAACCAAGATGGGATGAGCTATAGCCTAAAAACACACAAGGAGAAGACCGAAAATCTAATTTATGAGCATGATATGGACGCAAAAAAGGGAAACAAAGAGTAGGCATGCGATTATTAAGGTATACTAATGATTCAAAAGCATAGTTCAAAAATCACAATGGGGCACTACACTAGCCTAAAAGGGTTAGGCCAGTTTTGACAATATGTTGATGACGGTGTTCAACAGTGCCATTTTGTTCATGAGTATGAGGACAAATTAACCGATGATGAATACCAATGGTCTAAAAAAATTTATTTAATTTACGATATTCACTACCCCAATCAGTTTGAACAGATTTAATTTTAAGTGAAAACTGACGCTCAACAAGTGTTTGAAAACGTTGAAAAGTGGAAAAGACATCAGATTTCGCAACAAGCGGATAATACCATATATGTTTGGTATGCGCATCGACAAAAATCACAAAATAGCGGAAGCCATCAGAAGAAAACATAGGAGCAGGACCCCAAACATCACTAAAAATTAAATCAAGTGGGACAGAAGTTTTGTGACCCGTAGGTCGCAATGACAAACGGGACGACTTGTCTAAAGGACAAGCTTGACACTGGGTAAGAGAACATCTAGAAGTACATACGATTTTATTGCCGGAAACTAACAAATTTAAAATGTGAGAGGTTGGATGACCCAAACGACGATGCCACAGGTCGGCAGTCGCGGAGATGCAAGGAGACCAAAAAGCTTGAGGAACTGACGTGTCAGAAGACTCGGAGAGGACATAAAGACCATCATGACTCTGACCGGAAAGGAGAACTTCCTTGGCGACGAGATCCTTCACATAAAACATAGAAGCGTAAAATTCAAAATAAACATGATTATCACGACATAATTTTTGAATAGATAACAACAGTTTGGTAATGTGAGGCACATGGAGAACATTAGATAATGTAAACATGCGTTTTGGGGAATGTAATGTAGTATGTCCAATATGGGATATGTCAAGGCCCTTACCGTCACCAACATGCAAATAATCATTACCAAGATAGGGTGCAGAATCGGTTAGAGATCCAAGATCAGGTGTGACGTGTTGATTTGCGCTGTTTGTCGGGGAACCAAGTTGCAGTAGAAACATTCCCAACAACAAGGTGAGGAGAGGGCTCCTGAGTGCTGCTGCGAAGCTGGGAACAATGGGGAGCTATTTGACCGAAACTGGAGCACAATTGGCAGCGTACATGCTGCTGTCCAGACCACTGCCCAACGCCAGAGTTGTGCCTGGTCTGCTGCTAGTGGTTTGGCCGCCAATCTGCAGCAGATTGGCCCCTGTTCTAGGGAGTGTAACGGTTGCTGTTGGGACTCCAATTACCTCTAGAGCAACCCCTGTTGTGGTTGAAGTTGGGGTTATGATGAGACATAACATGGTGAGCAGAAAACTGTGGTGTTGGCAGTAGTGGTGGCTGTTGCGGCAGAGAAGAAGAAGACAGCAGAGAGGGAGCGGCAGCCATGGAATGGAAGGAATTCTTGTGCAGAAATTCATGGGTAAGAAGGTGGCTGTGAAGGTCAGCATATGACAGCGGCTCTGCCTTGGTTATGAGACTCGTTACCAAGTCTTTGAACTCGCCACGAAGGCCACAAAACACATATAGATTAAAGTCTTCAAGAGACATTGGGTGACCAGCAGCAGCCAATTCATCAAATAATGATTTTGCTTGCTGCATATATATACTAACCGATGATTCACCTTCACGAAGGTCTTGAAAGGAGCCATGTAGTTGCATGATGCGAGAATTAGACGGAGAGGCAAGCACTTTCTCTAGAGTGCAAAAACATAATGCGAGGTAGAACAATCTACCACGAGATGCAACACATCCACGGAGAGAGAGGAGAGTAAAGCACTCAAAATAAGTTGATCTTGTTACTTCCAACGAAGAAAAGAAGGGCTGATGGTAGATGAAGAACCAGCAAAACTGTAAAAAATATGAGATGGAGGACACGACACTGAGCCGTCAACGAAGTGAAAAACACCTTGACCAAGAAGATATGACTTCATCCACATTCGACAATAGAGATAATTTGTGTTCGTAAGTTTCAACAAAACAACTTGGTGGGTGTTTGATAAAGGAACGATAGCTAGAGTGTGTGTTCCCATGAGAGGCAAAGGAACAGTAGAGACTTGTGAAGAAGAATCAGAGACATGCTCTGCAATGGAGGCTGCTGTTGGGGAGAAAAGATACCATCGGCAACAGCTTAGGGATGGCTAGTCGGCGGTGCTGCACCACTGGTGGAGAGAGAGAAGTTGGCGGCAGTTGTAGAATCCATGAAGGAAAAATAGAGAGAGGGTCGGCTGCAAAGGGAGGGAGGGAGAAAGGAGTTCTGACAGCAGAAGGCTCTGATACCAAGTTGAGAATAATTAGGAGACTTAACCTAATGGTTAGCCTGTAATAGTCCGACTGTACGACTCGATCAATGTTAAAAGATTCCAACATATCCTCTTTATTTGAGGGTAATTTTTTTTTTTTCCAAAAATCGGCAGAGTTTCGTTTGCATTTAGAACATCCCAGGTTATCGACTACTATCAGTTTACTCAATCAACCCATCATCACAAGGTCCCTTAATTCCGGACTTTATATCAAACCTCATAATTCCACACCTCATACAATCCACACAATATATACATATATATATATCTTACAAGTAAGTTCAATATGAACATAGTCCAACACATCATATCATAAAATTTAAAGGAAAAGGAATACTAACATGCAAAGAAAGTATTTACAAAATAAAAAGTGTTATTAAATATTTCAAAATGGTTAATTACAAGATAACTAAAAATACTGCATGCTAAGCTGAACCCTTATAAATACATCAAGGTTTGCACAAAAGTATACTACATAAACACGCTAATTCCCTTTTGTTTTAAGTTAAATATTTACATAAGCTTCACAAAGTAGACTCCTAAACTAATGATCTTCCTGAATATTTGATGGACCTGTTACATAAATAAACATACCATTATATTGATAAAGAATATATGTATACTCATGTAATGAATACGAATGAAGTATTAACTTTCTATCAAATCCATGAGAATTCTAACAAAGAACTTATATTTTGCTTGTAAATCTTTTAAACCCAATTAACACTCATTTGTATATTCTTAATTGAATAATCTTATTTACTTGCATAAACTGGGTGACCTTGTAAGGTTTAATCCTGTAATTCATTTCCCGGCAATCCTATCACGGATGCCATTAGCTGGAGCTAATCCTATCACGGATGCCATTAGCCGGAGCTAATCATCTGAATCATATCCCGGCAATCCTATCATGGATGCCATTAGCTGGAGCTAATCATGTGAATCATTTCCCGGCAATCCTATCACGGATGCCATTAGCCGAAGCTAATCTTGTAAATACACTAGGCTTTATTTACATTGAACATGATATTTATTATAATTGCATTCACCAGAAGGATTCTAAATTGTATAAGTGTAAATAGGAGGGAAAGTCACGCACCTGCTTCGCCTGTCTCGCGACCTCCCCTAACAGAAGATCCAATCCTGGTTGCTCATAATAACATACATACATATATCATGTATATTTTCAGAGTTAATATCTCAATATACAAGTGTTCGTATGACTCAATTCTTATATATTCTTATTTATAGTATTCACATGAAAGTCTACTGTTACTGTCTAACTTTGAACTGTTACTGTCCAATTTCCAACTGTTACTGTCTAACTTTGAACTGTTACTGTCCAATTTCCAACTGTTACTGTCCAACTTTGAACTGTTACTGTTTGACTTTGAACTGTTACTGTTTGACTTTTCCAACCGTTACTGTCTGACTTTTCCAACTGTTACTGTTTGACTTTGAACTGTTACTGTTTGACTTGGAACTGTTACTGTCCAATTTCCAACTGTTACTGTCTGAACACTCATCAGATTTTTAACTATATCTAAAGTTCTAAAACTCCATTTTAACTGAGATTGATTTCGTTGGAAAGCTAAGACATGAGGCTACTAGTTCTCTGAGGGAGGAGAACCCAGTTTTGCCTTCAAGATAGTCAAAATTGTTCATTTACTAATTAGTCCTACTGCCCTACATAATCAGTCACGACTCAGTCCCAGTTGGTAACCCATAACTGGAGTTCTACATTTCCAAATTGAGCAAGACCAGTTTCCTTGGTTAGCTAACATTCAAATCTATAATTTCTATGGGGAACCCGATCCTAATCCCCTCATCCTCCTACCCAAAATCTCATCGAAAGTTAGGAGACAAGTCTGTCCAGATTCGTCTCCCCCTCCCCTTCACACAATACTTTCATAAACTACATACCACACACATGAATTAACTTAATCTCAACAATAAGTACTTTTTCCCCAATTTATATCTAAGAACCCTAACCTATGATTCAATATCAAGGCATCAATTCTTTATCGAATTTAAAAATGAATTTTTTTAAGATCATGTTTAGAATACCTTACCCGGTACAAATTAAGATTTTGATCTTCAACCAGTTGAAGATTTTCAACTCCCTTCTTTCTTTTCTTCTTGTTCAATTTCCCTCCTGTCTTTTCTTCTTGTTCAATTTCTTGGTAATCCTTTGCTCTCAAGTGTTTATCCTATCTTTAAGCTCTTAATCTTGGATGGGTTCTTGAAATTTTAGTGTTTCTCTCTTGATTTCTCGAGAATGGGTATAAAACTCCCTATTTTCTCTCCTTATGGTTCCTACAGATTTTTTTTTTTGGTGAGGAGAGAGTATTTATACTCTATATTTTCCCTTATTTGCATTTAGACCCCCCTTTTTCTTTAAGTGTACTATTCTCTTCAATTAAATCCAACCCTCAACAGTACCGGGTTTATTATAATGTCTCAAATTATTTCGCCCGAAAATTTATATTCAAAAATTTCTGAATTTCTGTTTTTAATTAATCATATGCATGAATTTCTTCACTTTTATTTATTTATTATTTTTCTCGGGGTTTACATTCTCCCCTCCTAATAGAATTTCATCCTCGAAATTTAAGTGATGTACCTGAGTTTATAAACAAGTCGGGGAATTTTTGTATCATTTCTGATTCTCTCTCCAATGTTTCTTCCTCGATTTGTGAGCTTCGCCATAAGACTCTGATGATGAGAACTTTCTTATTACGAAGTTCTTTCTCGCCCCAATCGAGTATCTTTATTGGTCTTACCTCAAGTGTTAAGTCTTCTTTTATCTCCACTGGCACTTGAGGTAACACTCTTGAAGGGTCTACATCAGCTTTTCGCAGCAAAGAAACATGGAATACATTGTGAACCTTGGCCAACTGTGAGGGCAAGTTTATTTCATAAGCTACAAGTCCGATACGTTTTCAGATTTCGAATGGTCCAATGAACCTCGGAGCTAACTTCCCCTTCATGCCGAATCTCAGCATGTGCTTCCATGGAGCTACCTTCAGAAATACTTTATCTCCAGGACAAAATTCAAGTGATCTTCTTCGAATATCTGCATACTTCTTCTGTCTATCTTGAGCCACTTTCATTCGATCCTTAATGATCCTCACTTTTTCAGTAGTGATTTGTATTAATTCTGCCCCATACAACTTTCTGTCCCCAACTTCTTCCCAACATAAGGGTGTCCTACACTTTCTGCCATAAAGAGCTTCAAATGGGGCCATTCCAATTGTTGTCTGATAACTGTTTTTATACGTGAATTCTACTAGTGACAGGTGCTCCTCCCAGTTTCCACCAAATTCCAAAGCACATGCCCTAAGTAAATCTTCTAAGATCTTAATAACTCTCTTAGATTGACCATCAGTCTGCGGATGAAAGGCAGTACTGATACTCAAATTTGTCCCCAAGGCATATTGTATGCTCGGCCAGAGACGTGAAGTAAATCTTGGGTCTCGGTCTGAAACAATTGATATTGGGACTCCATGAAGCCTTACAACTTTGTTCACATAAATCTTAGCCAACTTGTCAATTGGATCTGTCATCTTTACTGGTAGGAAAAGGGCAGACTTAGTTAGTCGATCCACAATGACCCAGATTGCATCATTTCCCCTCTTTCCTCTAGGTAGTCCCAACACAAAGTCCATTGTGATCATCTCCCACTTCCACTCAGGGATTGGTAATGGTTGTAAAAGCCCTGTTGGTTTTCGGTGTTCTACTTTTACTTGTTGGCAAATACTACACTTTGCCACGTAACCAGCCACTTCTTTTCTCATATTTGGCCACCAGTAGTACTGCTTCATATCCTGGTACATCTTAGTACTACTTGGATGTACAGTGAACTTAGACTCGTGAGCTTCTCGTAGTAACTTTTGTTTAAGGGCTTTGTTGTCAGGCACATACATACGTCGCCCCAACATCACTATTCCATCATCACCCATTCGAAAAAGAGTTTCACCCCCCGATTCCAGTTTGATTCTCACTTTTGACACCTCATCATCATGTTGTTGTGCCTCTAATATTTGCTCTCGATATCCTGACTTCACCCTTAGTTGAGCCATTAAGGTTCCTTCCAGACTCACACCTAATATTGCCCCCAATCTCTTTAGCTCAATCATGGTTTCCTCATTCCAAGTTGTTGGTCCACTCCTAATCACTTTGTCTTTACGGCTGAGAGCATCCGCGACGACATTCGCTTTTCCTGGATGATAATTTATAATACAGTCGTAGTCTTTAATTAATTCTACCCATCTCCGTTGTCGCATATTCAACTCCTTCTACGACATCAGATATTTAAGGCTTTTATGATCCGTGAAAATTTAGACCTAGGATCCGTATAGGTAGTGCCTCCATACTCGTAAAGCAAAAACTACTGCCGCCAATTCTAAGTCGTGAACTGGATAGTTGACTTCATGAGTCTTCAGTTGTCTCGATGCATAGGCAACTACTTTTCCATGCTGCATTAGAACACAACCCAGTCCTTTTCTTGAAGCATCACTGTAGACTACAAGGCCTTCTGTTCCGGATGGAAGGATTAGTACGGGGGCAGTAGTAAGCCTTCTCTTCAATTCTTGAAAGCTCTCCTCGCACTCCTTTGACCACTCACATCTTATGTTCTTCCTGGTGAGTCGTGTTAATGGAGTTGCTATCGTTGAAAACCCTTCAATAAATCTTCTATAATACCCTGCCAATCCCAGAAAACTACGAATTTCAGTTACCGTAGTCTGAGGGTCCACAAAAATGCCTTTTGAAGACACTACATGCCCCAAAAAGGTAACTTTTTTTAACCAGAAGTCACATTTATCCAACTTGGCATACAACTGGCGGCTCCTCAGAGTCTGTAGTGTCTGTCTCAGGTGTTGTTCATGCTCCTCATAGGATTTGGAGTAAACCAAGATGTCATCGATGAATACGACAACAAACTTATCAAGGTATGGTTGGAATACTCGGTTCATTAAATCTATAAAAAGTGCTGGAGCATTAGTTAATCCAAAGGGTAGCACTAAGAACTCAAAGTGTCCGTAGCGAGTTCTGAAGGCAGTTTTCGGCACATCTTGCCCCTTGATTCGCATTTGGTAGTATCCTGATCTTAAATCAATCTTTGAGAATACTTTGGCACCCTTCAACTGATCGAACAAATCATCTATCCGCGGAAGTAGATATCTGTTCTTTACCGTCACTTTATTCAGCTGACGGTAATCTATGCAAAGCCTCAATGTTCCATCCTTCTTTTTCACAAATAATACAGGTGCCCCCCAAGGTGAGTTGCTTGGTCGTATGAACCCTTTGTCTAAAAGCTCCTGCAATTGAATTTTCAACTCATCTAATTCTTTTGGGGCCATTCTATATGGTGGTTGGGCTATAGGAGACACCCCAGGCAATGTATCTATGGTGACTTCAACTTCTCTTTCTAGGGGTAGTCCTGACAATTCTTCCGGAAATATGTCAGGAAATTCCCTCATAATTGGAATTCAGATAATCCTATTTTACCCTTTTTTGAATTTATCATATAGGCAAGGTATGTTGTACAACCTTTCTTTAGCAGTTTTCTTGCATCCATAACCAAGATTATATTTGCAAAGTTGGAAATTCTCTCCCCCTTAAAGACCATTGTTTCACCCTTAGCCCCTTAGAAGGTTATTGTTTTTGTAAAGCAGTCTAGACGAGCCTTATTTTTGCCCAACCAATTCATACCTAGAATTATATCAAAATCACTTAATTCTAGGGATATTAAATCTGCTTCTAGTTCACACCCATTAATGTTAATTCTCACCCCTTCGAATATAACATTTGTTTCCACAGTTTCACCCAAAGGTGTCCTAATAATAAATCCTTTTTCTATCCTTTTTGTTTCCTTACTCAATTTGGTTATATTTTTATTTGCTATAAAGGAGTGAGTGGCACCAGAATCAAACAAAACATGCATTTGATAGTCATTCATTTGCAGCATACCTGCCACCACATCTGATGCTGCTCTGACGTCCTCCTGGGTCATATGGAAAACCCTTCCTTGATCCCTTTCATTTGCACTCTGGGTCGTCCCCTATTTGAGTTAGCTCCTGATTGAGTCGACCTTCCCGGTCTATTTACTGTGATGGACTGCTGATGACTCTGACTTTGCTGCCTATGTCTCTTAGGTTGTTCAATGTTTAACTAGGGGCATTCCCTTTTAAAGTGACCCTTCTCACCACAGTGATGACATCCTCTTTCCAAGTACTGACAGGTTTTCCACTTATGACCTTCTCCTCGACATATATAGCATCGTCCAGGAGAAATCATACAACTCCCGGGGTGTCTTTGCTCACACTGAGCACATCGAGGATAGCCAATTTCCTTATGATCATTATGCCCCCTTGCAGCTATAGCCCTGGAGCGGGTCTGACCACTTCCTGACCTCCCACCGATATCCTGTCGGAAGCTAGTTGACGTCCCCCCTTTCTTTTTGAATTGAAGGAACTGTTCGCCTCTACCTTTCTTTGGAAGTAGTGGTCTGCCTAAAAATTCCATATCCTTTCATTTTCCTGCACCCCCATGACTCTATTGGCCTTCTTCCATACAAGCCTCTAAGGCCTGTGCTGCTTCAATCAGTTCCCTTACTGTCTTGAATTGCAAAGCAATCAACCCCTGCTTCAATTCTTATCTGAAGCCATCCCTTAACTTTTCTATCATGTGTTGTTCTGATGGGACATAATGTGGTGTGAATAGTGAGAGGTCATGAAATCGTCTCTCATACTCGAGTACTGACATTCCCTCCTGTCTCAAAGCTAGGAATTCTTGTTCCTTCATCTTCCGATGATATTTGGAGTAATATTGATTCTCAAACTCTATCTTGAAGTCATCCCAGGATAGGGTTTCTGTAGCCCTCCTCAACTGAACTGTCTCCCACCAAGTCATAGCACCGTCTGATAGTAATTGAGTAGCACAATCTACCCGCAGATTATGTGGTATCTTAATTTGAATCATGGTTTTCTCCACCTTTCTAATCCACCTTCCCGCCACTTCAGCATTTTGTTCACCTGAGTAGGGTTCACAACCCATTTCTCTCATACTTTTCACCAAACAAACTAGTTGTACCACGTCATTAGTAGTTATAGCTGCTTCTGAAACGGTTGGTATGATAGGTGCAGGTGGGGGTGCTGGCATAGGAGTGGCAGCATTAGCCATACCTTCCATTACTGCTTTGACTAGCTGGGCCAAAAGCATCGGATCAACATAAGAAACAGATGGCCCTGCAGGTGTAGTCTGAGGGGGCTCCTCTACTCGTTCCCGCGGGGCTGACATGGTTGGCCGAACATCCCTAGTTTGCCTTGGTGCCTGTCTAATTTGATGCCCCGACGATTCATCATGCCCTGCTTGAGTCGATACTACCGGTGCATGTGAAGCAGTATCTTCCAAAGGGCTCTCTTCTTGCCCCTCGGAAAAGTCTATATTTCTATTCCCCCTCCCTGTAGAGGATAGATTTGTTCTAATCTCTTCACGGGTACGTACCATCCTGCAATAAATTAATGAACATCAACAACCTTTTTTGATTTCTTCCCAGAACCTATACTAGGGCTCTGATACCAACTGTAATGGTCCGACTGTACGACTCGATCAATGTTAAAAGATTCCAACATATCCTCTTTATTTGAGGGTAATTTTTTTCTTCCAAAAATCGGTAGAGTTTCGTTTGCATTTAGGACATCCCAGGTTATCGACTACTATCAGTTTGCTCAATCAACCCATCATCACAAGGTCCCTTAATTCCGGACCTTATATCAAACCTCATAATTCCACGCCTCATACAATCCACACAATATATATATATATATATATATATATATATCTTACAAGTAAGTTCAATATGAACATAGTCCAACACATCATATCATAAAATTTAAAGGAAAAGGAATACTAACATGCAAAGAAAGTATTTACAAAATAAAAAGTGTTATTAAATATTTCAAAATGGTTAATTACAAGATAACTAAAAATACTGCATGCTAAGCTGAACCCTTATAAATACATCAAGGTTTGCACAAAAGTATACTACATAAACACGCTAATTCCCTTTTGTTTTAAGTTAAATATTTACATAAGCTTCACAAAGTAGACTCCTAAACTAATGATCTTCCTGAATATTTGATGGACCTGTTACATAAATAAACATACCATTATATTGATAAAGAATATATGTATACTCATGTAATGAATACGAATGAAGTATTAACTTTCTATCAAATCCATGAGAATTCTAACAAAGAACTTATATTTTGCTTGTAAATCTTTTAAACCCAATTAACACTCATTTGTATATTCTTAATTGAATAATCTTATTTACTTGCATAAACTGGGTGACCTTGTAAGGTTTAATCCTGTAATTCATTTCCCGGCAATCCTATCACGGATGCCATTAGGTGGAGCTAATCATGTAAATCATATCCCGGCAATCCTATCACGGATGCTATTAGCCGGAGCTAATCATGTGAATCATATCCAGGCAATCCTATCACGGATGCCATTAGCCGAAGCTAATCATGTGAATCATATCCCGGCAATCCTATCACGGATGCCATTAGCCGAAGCTAATCATGTGAATCATTTCCCGGCAATCCTATCACGGATGCCATTAGTCGAAGCTAATCATGTGAATCATTTCCCGGCAATCCTATCACGGATGCCATTAGCCGAAGCTAATCTTGTAAATACACTAGGCTTTATTTACATTAAACACGATATTTATTATAATTGCATTCACTAGAAGGATTCTAAATTGTATAAGTGTAAATAGGAGGGAAAGTCACGCACCTGCTTCGCCTGTCTCGCGACCTCCCCTAACAGAAGATCCAATCCTGGTTGCTCCTCCTGAATCACAAGGAAGTTTTTTTTTTTTGTTATGATTCTTTCAAGCCGATATTATAGAGAATTCATATTCATCCATTACTCATATGTTACTTTCTATACATGTTCATTTCCTCATAATAACATACATACATATATCATGTATATTTTCAGAGTTAATATCTCAATTTACAAGTGTTCGTATGACTCAATTCTTTTATATTCTTATTTATAGTATTCACATGAAAGTCTACTGTTACTGTCTAACTTTGAACTGTTACTGTCCAATTTCCAACTGTTACTGTCTAACTTTGAACTGTTACTGTCCAATTTCCAACTGTTACTGTCCAATTTCCAACTGTTACTGTCTAACTTTGAACTGTTACTGTCCAATTTCCAACTGTTACTGTCTGATTTTGAACTGTTACTGTTTCACTTTTCCAACCATTACCGTCTGACTTTTCCAATTGTTACTGTTTGACTTTTCCAACCGTTACTGTCTGACTTTGAACTGTTACTGTTTAACTTTGAACTGTTACTGTCCAATTTCCAGCTGTTACTGTCTGAACCAAGGTTGTTAAAATCATGATTTTAACACGGCACGGAAAGCTGCACACAAACTCGGATCGTAAAAACGGATCGTAAAATCGTAAAATCGTAAGGAATTTTAAAATACATTAAAAAAAATTCATGCTTCAAATAAAAATTTATACATAGTTCAAGCACCTTAAAAAACATGTTTCAAATAAAAATTCATACATATTTCAAGCCTT
>Ga0325401_1003747_pt1 | contig 14075 bp, 12 predicted proteins | sample PopdelMetagenome_FD_205666 | JGI IMG/M metagenome (GOLD analysis project Ga0325401, IMG submission 205666) | Populus deltoides microbial communities from Bellville, Georgia, United States - Xylem-PdKOR-R2 | ecosystem: Host-associated > Plants > Phyllosphere > Stem > Wood/Secondary xylem | place...
TCACGGTGAGCGGACTCACGAGTGGATGCCGCACTCGGTCTTGTTGGTGCCGGCCCACCGGCCGCTGCGGGCGTCCTCGCCCGGAGCGACGCGCCGCGTGCACGGGGCGCAGCCGATCGACGGGTAGCCGTCGTAGACCAGGGGGTTGACCAGCACGCCGTTCTCGACAATGTAGGCCTCGACCTGCTCGTCGCTCCAGCGCGCGAGCGGGGAGACCTTGACCTTGCCCTTCTTGGCGTCCCAGCCGATGACCGGCGCGATGACCCGGTTGTGGGTCTCGGCGCGGCGCAGGCCGGTCGCCCAGGCGTCGTAGCCGGCGAGCGAGTCGGCCAGCGGCTGCACCTTGCGGAGCTTGCAGCACAGGTCGGGGTCGGTCTTGTAGAGGTCCTTGCCGTACGTCGCGTCCTGCTCGGCGACGCTCTGCACGGGCGTGATGGTCAGCAGGTTGACGTCGAGCGTCCCGGCCACCGCGTCGCGGGTGCCGATGGTCTCGACGAAGTGGTAGCCGGTGTCGAGGAAGACCACGTCGATGCCGGGCACGACCTTGGAGGCCACGTCGGCGAGGACGGCGTCGCCCATCGAGGAGGTCGCGCAGAAGCGCTCGCCGAAGGTCGCGGCGGCCCACTCGATGATCGTCTCGGCGGGGGCGAGCTCGAGCTCGGCGCCCCAGTGCGACACGAGCTCGCGCAGCTCCTCGGGCGAGCGGCCGGCGGTCTCGATGGCGCGGTTGTCGCGGGCGAGCTGGGTGGTGGCGGCTCCGGTCATGACTGCGCTCCCTGCGTCGACGAGCCCGGCCGGACGAGGCCGAGCATCTTCAGGGAGAAGGCACGCAGGCACCCACGGCATTCCCAGGCACCGTGCGGCGAGCTCACCTCACCGGCGTCCGAGGTCACCTCGTGCGGCCACAGGTCGCTCTCGCCGCAGTAGGGGCAGTGCAGCGGGAACCCGCGCTCGCTCACCGCGTCGTCCCCGGTGCGGGCGTCGGCTCCAGCGCCTTCTCGCCGCGCAGCAGCTCCTCGTCGGCGCGGGCGACCCAGCCGGCGAAGCTCTCGTCGCCGCTGCGGTCGGCGAGGAAGTTGGAGACGACGACGGTCACGTAGTCGTCGAGCCCGGCGCTGGTGACCTTGTGGGCACGCAGCTTGCGACCGAAGTTGGCCTGCAGCCCGGTCGCGCCGCCGAGGTGGACCTGGAACCCGTCGACCTGCTGGCCCTCGTGCATGACGAGCTGGCCCTTGAGGCCGATGTCGGCGACCTGGGTGCGGGCGCAGGCGTTGGGGCAGCCGTTGACGTTGACGGTGATCGGGACGTCGAGACCGGGGAAGCGCTTCTCGAGCTCGGTGACGAGGTCGCGGGCGCGGGCCTTGGTCTCGACGATGGCGAGCTTGCAGAACTCGATGCCGGTGCAGGCCATGGTGTTCTGGCGCCAGTTCGAGGGCCGCGCCGGGAGGCCGATGCCGTCGAGGGCCTCGACGAGCGGCTCGACCTGGTCGGGGGCGACGCCGATCAGCACGATCTTCTGGTACGGCGTCAGGCGGGCGCCGGCGACGCCGTGACGCTCCATGAGGTCGGCGAGCGCCACGAGCGCGGTGCCGCTGACGCGCCCGGCCGACGGGGCCAGCCCGACGTAGAAGTCACCGTCCTTCTGCTCGTGCACGCCGACGTGGTCGCGGTGCCCGGTGGGGGAGGCGGGCGACTCGCAGGAGGTGAGCGCGCGGCCGAGGTACTCGTTCTCGAGCACCTCGCGGAACTTCTCGACGCCCCAGTCCGCGACGAGGAACTTCAGCCGGGCGCGCGAGCGCAGGCGGCGGTAGCCGTAGTCGCGGAAGATCGAGGCGACGCCCTCCCAGACGTCGGGGACCTCGTCGAGCGGGACCCACACGCCGAGCTTCTGGGCGAGCATCGGGTTGGTCGAGAGCCCGCCGCCGACCCACACGTCGAAGCCGGGGCCGTGCTCGGGGTGCACGGTGCCGACGAAGGCGACGTCGTTGACCTCGGGGGCCACGTCGTGGCTGGGGTGGCCGGTGAGCGCGGTCTTGAACTTGCGCGGGAAGTTCGAGAACGCCGGGTCGCCGATGTAGCGGCGCTTGATCTCGGCCAGGGCGCTGGAGCCGTCGATGATCTCGTCCTTGGCCACGCCGGCGACCGGCGAGCCGAGGAACGGTCGCGGGGAGTCGCCGCACGCCTCGGTGGTGTCGAGGCCGGCGGCCTCGAGCCGCTCCCAGATCGCGGGGACGTCCTCGACGCGGATCCAGTGGTACTGGATGTTCTCGCGGTCGGTGACGTCGGCGGTGTCGCGGGCGTACTCCACGCCGACCTCGCCGAGCGCGCGCACCGTCGCGGCGTCCAGCAGGCGGCCGTCGGAGCGCACGCGCATCATGAAGTAGGAGTCGTCGAGCTCCTCCTCGGCGACGGTGGCGGTCTTGCCGCCGTCGAAGCCGGGCGCGCGCTGGGTGTAGAGCCCCATCCACCGGAACCGACCGCGCAGGTCGGCCGGGTCGATCGAGGCGAAGCCGCGCTTGGAGTAGACGTGGAGGATCCGGTCGCGCACGTTGAGCGGGTCGTCGTCCTTCTTCGACTGCTCGTTCTTGTTCAGCGGCTCGGTGTAGCCCAGCGCCCACTGACCCTCACCGCGCTTGGGGCGGGGGATCTCGGTGTGCTGGGCCTTGGTGGCGCTGAAGCGCGGGTCGGACATGCGGGTCCTTCGCTGGAGTGCCGCGCTCGGCTCGGAGCGGCGCGGGCTGGCGGTCGGCTGGACGGTCGTGGGGTGCGGCGGGCGAGGCGCTCAGCGGGACCGACAGATCATGCTGCGGGTGCGCATGAGGTCCACGTGGCGTCGGACCACGAGGTGCGCGGAGGTGGCAGCAGTGACCATGTCAACCAGTCTCAGCCCGTGGACCACCCGTCCACAAACTGACATCTCGTGATGTGAGACGGGGGTCTCGCGATGTGGACGCCGATGACCCGCTCCGCCCGGTACGGCCCGCAGGAGCGGCGTACGCGCCTGTGCGTGACCCGGCCCACAGCTCTAGTCTGACCGCATGGCCCAGGACCTCGCCGCCCTCACCAGCTCCGCCTACGCCCAGGCCCTCGAGGTGATCGCCTCGGTGGAGCCGCGCATCGCGGAGGCCACGCGCCAGGAGCTGGCCGACCAGCGCGGCTCGCTCAAGCTGATCGCCAGCGAGAACTACGCCTCGCCCGCCGTTCTCCTGACCCAGGGCACGTGGCTCAGCGACAAGTACGCCGAGGGCACGGTGGGCCACCGCTTCTACGCCGGCTGCCAGAACGTCGACACCGTCGAGGCGCTCGCCGCCGAGCACGCCCGCGAGCTGTTCGGCGCGGAGTACGCCTACGTGCAGCCGCACTCGGGCATCGACGCCAACCTGGTGGCGTTCTGGTCGATCCTCGCCCACCGCGTCGAGGGTCCCTGGCTCGAGAAGGCACAGGCGAAGAACGTCAACGACCTCACCGAGGAGGACTGGGAGTCGCTGCGCCGCGAGCTCGGCAACCAGCGCCTGCTCGGGATGAGCCTCGACGCCGGCGGGCACCTGACCCACGGCTTCCGGCCCAACATCAGCGGCAAGATGTTCCACCAGCAGCAGTACGGCACCGACCCGACGACCGGCCTGCTCGACTACGACGCCCTCGCCGCGAAGGCCCGTGAGTTCAAGCCGCTGATCCTCGTGGCCGGCTACTCGGCCTACCCCCGTCGCGTGGACTTCGCCAAGATGCGCGAGATCGCCGACGAGGTCGGTGCGACCCTCATGGTCGACATGGCCCACTTCGCCGGTCTGGTGGCCGGCAAGGTCTTCACCGGCGACGAGGACCCGGTGCCGCACGCCCACGTCGTCACGACGACCACGCACAAGAGCCTGCGCGGCCCCCGCGGCGGCATGGTGCTGGCGACCGAGGAGTTCGCACCGTCGGTCGACCGCGGATGCCCCATGGTGCTCGGCGGCCCGCTCTCGCACGCCATGGCCGCCAAGGCCGTCGCACTCGCCGAGGCGCGCCAGGACTCCTTCCGCAGCTACGCCCACGACGTCGCCGACAACGCCCAGACCCTCGCCGAGGGGTTCCTGCAGCGCGGCGCCACCCTCGTGACCGGCGGCACCGACAACCACCTGGTCCTGCTCGACGTCTCGTCGTTCGGCCTCACCGGTCGCCAGGCCGAGTCGGCCCTGCTCGAGGCGGGCGTCGTCACCAACCGCAACTCCGTGCCGGCCGACCCCAACGGCGCGTGGTACACCTCCGGCATCCGCCTCGGCACCCCGGCGCTGACCACGCGCGGCTTCGGCAAGGACGAGTTCGACACCGTCGCCGAGCTGATCGTCACCGTCCTGCAGAACACCCAGCCGGGCACGACCAAGGCCGGCACCCCGTCCAAGGCGAGCTACACCCTCGCCGAGGGCGTGGCCGGCAAGGTCCGTGACGCCTCCGCCGAGCTGCTCGACAAGCACCCGCTCTACCCGGGGCTCACCCTGGCCTGACCTGTGGGCCCGGGGGCCTGACCTGGGCTGCGCTCAGTCCTCGACGTCGGCCAGCCGGTCACCGTCGACGCGGGTGGCGATCTGCTTGACGTGGGGGCGCAGCGGCGCCACCTCGAGGGTCTCGACACCCGGCACCTGCCCGACCCGCTGCGACGTCACGGACCACAGCTCCTCCAGGTCGCGACAGTGGACGACGGCGTGCAGGTTGTGCGCTCCGGTGACCGCGGCCACGAACGTCGTCGCGGGCTCGAGCGCGAGGGCGCGTCCGGCGTCCTCGACGGAGGCCGGGTGCACCCGCAGCCACAGGGCGGCTCGGGTGTCGAGACCGAGCGCTGCCGGTGAGATCTCGACGTCGACGCGCACCGTGCCGCTGGCGAGGAGGGCGTCGAGCCGACGCGCGGCGCGGCCGCGGCTCGTCCCGGCCGCGGCGGCGAGCGTGCTCCTGCCGGCCCGGCCGTCGAGGGCCAGGGCCGCCACGACGGCCTCGTCCTCAGCGGACAGCCCCGCACCTCGGACGGCGAGCGGAGCGGTCGGGTCGAACGGCGGGCCCGCGGCGCCGAGGGCCGCCTCGGCCTCGGGGCCGAGCGTGCCGGCGAGCCGCTGCCAGAACCGGGCCCGACCACCTGTGAACTGGTGGAGCACGACGGACGCCTGCAGGTCGAGCACGGCATCGGTGTGCGGGAGACGGTTCAGGAGCAGGTCCTCCCGGTCGCGGCTCGTGCGCGACCGCACGGCGAAGAGCACCTCGGCCCCGGCTCCGGCCGTGCTCACCCAGCTCACGTCGTCGCGCCGCGCGAGGGCGTCGGCGACGGCCGCGACCGCGCCCGGTCGGCAGCGCAGCCGCACGATCCAACGGCTCTGCCCGAGCGCGCCCGGGTCCAGCACCCCGACGACCCGCACGACCCCGCGCCGGACCAGCCGGCGGTAGCGCCGGGCGACGGCGGTCTCACCGGTCCCCGTCGCGGCGGCGATCGCTGCGAACGACGCTCGCGGCGCGATCTGCAGAGCGCGCAGGATCCGGGCGTCCACCGGGTCCAGCGCGCCGGATCTGACGTCGTCGGGGGCGGGCATGCGACCGAACGTGCGCGACGCTCCTCCTCGGCGCTGGACGGGTCACGCAGCCGCGACAGGCTCGGGTCATGGACACCAGACCTGAGTCAGGACCGGCACCGAACGCGCTCGTCGTCGGGGCGACCCGCGGTCTCGGCCGCGCCACCACGGCCGAGCTGCTGCGGCGGAGCTGGAGCGTGATCGGCACGGCGCGCGACCTCGACCGCGCCGCGGAGCTCACCGGGCTGCGCGAGGGCGGACGGAGCGCTCGCGTGGAGCGGCTCGACGTGCGCGACCCGGAGCAGGTGCGTGCCCTGCGGTCGCGGCTCGACGGGGTGCGGCTGGACCTGCTGCTCGTGTGCGCCGGGACGACCAGCCACCAGGACACCCCGATCGGCGCGGTGCCGGACGACGCCTTCGCCGAGGTGCTGCTGACCAACGCCCTGGGGCCGGCCCGGGTCGTCGACCTGCTCCTCGACCTCGTCGCGGACGACGGCGTCGCGGCGGTCATGTCGTCGGGCCAGGGCAGCATCGCGGACAACGTCCGGGGTGGGCGCGAGACCTACCGTGCCAGCAAGGCGGCGCTCAACATGCTGGTGCGCAGCATCGCGGCGCGCCGGCCCGAGAGCGGGCCCGCGCTGGTCCTCCTGGCGCCGGGGTGGATCGCGACCGACCTCGGCGGCCCCGGTGCGACGTACACCCTGGAGGAGAGCGTGCCGCTGGTGCTCGACACCGCACTGGCCCAGCGGGGCCGGCCCGGTCTCGCCTACGTCGACCGGACGGGGAGCACCGTCCCGTGGTGACCCCCCGCAGAGGCGAGCGGCTCAGGCCCGGCGGTACTCCACCTCGGGCCGGCCGCTGCCGCCGTAGCGGGGGTGGCGCTCGGCCCGGCCGGTGTCGGCGAGGTGCTCGAGGTAGCGCCGCACGGTGACCCGCGAGGCGCCCACGGCGGCGGCCGCCTCGGTGGCCGAGAGCCCGCCGTCGGCGTCGCGCAGCGCGGTGCTGACCGCACGCAGCGTCTCGGCGCTCATCCCCTTGGGCAGGGCGCCGGCCGCCGGTCGCAGCGAGCCGAGGAGGGCGTCGACGCCGTCCTGGTCGAGGTCGCTGTCGGCCGTGAGGGAGGCGCGGTAGGCGGCGTACTGCTCGAGCTTGGCGCGGAACGTCGGGTAGGTGAACGGCTTGAGCAGGTAGTGCGCGACGCCGTGGGTGACCGCCGCGCGAACGACGTCGGCGTCGCGGGCCGAGGTGACCGCGATGACGTCGCAGCGGTGCCCCGCGGCGCGCAGCCGCTGCAGGAGCCCGAGGCCGTGACCGTCGGGAAGGTGCATGTCGAGCAGCACCAGGTCGACGGCCCGGTCCGTGTCAAGCAGGCGCGCGGCGTCCGTGGCCGAGCGGGCGACCCCGGCGAGCTCGAAGCCCGGGATGCGCTCGACGTACGCCGCGTGCGCCTCGGCCGCGGTCTGCTCGTCCTCGACCACCAGGACCCGCACGCTCACCGCAGCACCACCTCGAACGACGCGCCGCCGAGCTCCGAGCGGCCCGTGCCGACGCTGCCGTCGCGGCGCCGGGCGGTCTGGGCGACGAGGGCCAGGCCGAGGCCCCGTCCCGCGCCGTCCGCGTCCGGCGCGCCCTTCGTGCTCCAGCCGCGCTCGAAGGCGTGCGCGAGGGCCTCCTCGTCCAGACCGCAGCCGCTGTCACCGACGGTGACGACGAGCCGACCGGGGGAGCCACCCAGGTCGACGTCGACCCGTCGGTCCCCGACCGGCTGCGCGGCGACCGCGTCGAAGGCGTTGTCGACGAGGTTGCCGAGGACCGTGACCAGGTCGCGGGCCGGTACGTCGGCAGGCGGGAGCGACCCGGCGATGCGCAGGTCGATGCCGCGCTCGGCGGCGTCGGCGAGCTTGCCGAGCAGCAGCGCCTCCACGACGGGGTCGCCGACCGCGTCGACGACCCGGTCGGCCAGCAGCTGAGCGACCTGCAGCTCCTCGGTGGCGAAGTCGACGGCCTCCTCGACGCGGCCGAGCTCGATGAGCGAGACGACGGTGTGCAGCCGGTTGGCCGACTCGTGGCTCTGGGCGCGCAGCGAGTCGCTGAGGCTGCGCACGGCGTCGAGCTCGCCGGTCACCGAGCGCAGCTCGGTGTGGTCGCGCAGCGTGACGACCGCGCCGACGTCGGCGCCCTGCCAGGTCGCGGGTGAGGACGACACCACGAGCACCCGGTCGCCGGCGAGGTAGAGGTCGTCGGACTCGGCGGTGCGGTTGAGCGCCGCGGCGACCAGGCCGGGGGCGAGGTCGAGCTCGTCGAGCCGACGCCCGGCCACGTCGTCGGGGAGGTCCAGCAGGCGGCGCGCCTCGTCGTTGGCCAGCTGCACCCGCCCGGAGGTGTCGAGCAGCAGCAGTCCCTCGCGGACGGCGCCGAGCACCGCCGTGTAGTACTCGTACATCCGCGTGATCTCGGCGGCGCCGAGGCCGTGGGTCTGGCGGCGCAGCCGCCGACCGACGAGCCAGGCGCCCCCGAGCCCGACGCCGAGCACGAGCAGCGCGGCGAGGGCGATGATCGACAGGTCGCGGCGCAGCTGACGGTCGATCGCCTGCACCGTGATGCCGACCGACACCATGGCGACGACCCGGCCCGCACCGTCGAAGACCGGCACGACGGCCCGCATGGAAGGGCCGAGCTTGCCGGTGTACTGCTGGGTGAAGGCGCGCCCCTCGGGGGCGTCCCCGACGTCGCCGAGGAAGCGCTGGCCGATGTTGGCGGGGTCGGGGTGGCTGTAGCGGATCCGCTCCAGCGACATCACGGTCACGAACCCGACCCCGGCGTCGGCGCGCACCCGCTCGGCGAAGGGCTGGATGGTCGCGCTCGGGTCGGAGGTGGCGAGCGCATCGGTGATGGTGGGGGAGTCGGCCACCGCCCGGGCGACGGCGAGCGCCCGGTCGGTCGCGCTCGTCCGCACGTCGCGGCGGGCGTCGTACGTCGCCAGCGTGCTCGCGGCGACGACCAGCACCAGCACGAGCAGGCCCTGGAGGAGGAGCACCTGCCGCGCGACGGGCAGGTCGCCTGCCCGCTGCCCCCGGAGACGTCGACGCACGGGAGGGATTGTGACACCGCTCTCGTGAACTCAACGACCACAACGGTGACCGCGCTCACAGCGCGGCACAGCATGAGACCCACGTCACGCCGGGTGCTCCGGCGCAGAACCGCAGGGAGAGACACACATGTCGAGTCGCACCTCGACGGCCACGGGGCACGCGCCCCAGAGCCGCACGCACTACCTCTACATCGCGGTGATCGTCGCCGTCGGCCTCGGCATCCTGGTGGGCGTCCTCGCCCCCGACTTCGCGAAGCAGCTCAAGCCGATCGGCACGGGCTTCGTCGACCTGATCCGGATGATGATCCAACCGGTCATCTTCTGCACCATCGTCCTCGGCGTCGGCTCGGTCGCGAACGCCGCCAAGGTCGGCAAGGTCGGCGGCCTGGCCCTCGGCTACTTCATCACGATGTCGACGTTCGCCCTGGCCATCGGCATGGTCGTCGGCAACCTCATCAAGCCCGGCGACGGCCTGCGCCTCGACCCGGCCGCGGTCGACGCGGGCCGCGAGCTGGCCGCGACGGGCCACGGCAGCACCACGGAGTTCCTGCTCGGCATCATCCCCGAGTCGCTGCTCTCCTCGCTGACCAGCGGCTCGGTCCTGCAGACGCTCTTCGTCGCCCTGCTCGTCGGCTTCGCGCTGCAGCAGATGGGCTCGGCCGGCAAGCCGATCCTGCGCGGCATCACCCACGTGCAGCGCCTGGTCTTCCGGGTCCTGTCGATGATCATGTGGGTCGCCCCGATCGGCGCCTTCGGCGCCATGGCCGCCGTCATCGGCGAGACCGGCGTCGGCGCCCTCAAGAGCCTGGCGATCCTGATGGTCGCCTTCTACCTGACCTGCGCGATCTTCGTCTTCGTCGTCCTCGGCACCCTGCTCAAGGTCGTCACCGGCATCAACATCTTCAAGCTGCTGGGCTACCTCGGCCGCGAGTTCCTGCTGATCGTCTCCACCTCGTCGTCGGAGTCGGCCCTGCCCCGCCTCATCGCCAAGATGGAGCACGCCGGCATCGACAAGCCCACCGTCGGCGTCGTCGTGCCGACCGGCTACTCCTTCAACCTCGACGGCACCGCGATCTACCTGACGATGGCCTCGCTGTTCATCGCCGAGGCGCTCGGCGACCCGCTGTCGATCGGCGAGCAGGTCTCGCTGCTGGTCTTCATGGTCATCGCCTCCAAGGGCGCCGCCGGCGTCACCGGCGCCGGCATGGCGACCCTCGCCGGCGGCCTCAGCTCCCACCGGCCCGAGCTCGTCGACGGCGTGGGCCTCATCGTCGGCATCGACCGGTTCATGTCGGAGGCCCGCGCGGTCACCAACTTCGCCGGCAACGCCGTCGCCACCGTCCTCGTGGGCCACTGGACCCGCAGCCTGGACCGCGACAAGCTCGACCGCGTCCTCGCGGGCCAGGACCCCTTCGACGAGACCACGATGCTCGACGACGAGGACCTGCACGAGGGGCTGCCCGACACCGGCACCGACCGCCCGGCCGAGCGCGAGCCCGCCCGCGCCTGAGCCGCCGTCCGGCCGACCGGCCCGTCGCGTCCCTGGGGGGAGACGCGGCGGGCCGGCGTCGTACGACGAGGGGCTCAGTCCGGGGCGGGGGTGGTCCGCTCGACGATGCCGCGCAGGTCGCCGCCGGCGAGCGCGCCGAACGTGCCGTCGTACGACGAGCCGAGGCGGGAGGCGCAGAAGACGTCGGCCACCTCGGCCGGCGCGAACCGCACGAGCAGCGAGCCCTGCAGCACCGCCGCCATCCGCCCCGCGAGCCGCCGGGCCTGGGCCTCCAGCTGGTCGGGGTCACCGAGCAGGCTGCCGAGCAGGGCGAGCGTGTCGTCGACGGCGCGGTCGAGGCGGGCGTCACCGCCGCGCGCGAGGCCGACCTCGGTGATCCAGGCGTCGAGGGCCTCGGGCTCGCGAGCCAGCGCCCGCAGCACGTCGAGCGCGTTGACGTTGCCCGAGCCCTCCCACACCGAGTTAAGCGGCGCCTCGCGGTAGAGCAGCGGCATGGTCGACTCCTCGACGTAGCCGTTGCCGCCCAGGCACTCGAGGGCCTCCGCCGTCATCGCGGGCGTGCGCTTGCAGACCCAGAACTTGGCGAGCGGCAGCGCCAGGCGGCGCAGGGCGGCCTCGTGCGGGTCGTGCAGCCGGTCGACGGCGGCGGCCAGCCGGATCGCGAGCGCCGTGGCCGCCTCGCTCTCCACCGCGAGGTCGGCAACGACGTTGCGCATCAGGGGCTTGTCGGCGAGCAGCGAGCCGAAGGCAGAGCGGTGCGCGACGTGCCACGAGGCCTCCGAGACCGCGCGCCGCATCAGCGAGGCCGAGCCGAGCACGCAGTCGAGCCGGGTGGCCGCGACCATCTCGATGATGGTGCGCACCCCGCGGCCCTCGTCGCCGAGCCGGGTCGCGACCGTGCCGTCGAACTCCAGCTCGGAGGAGGCGTTGGACCGGTTGCCCAGCTTGTCCTTGAGGCGGACGACGTCGAGCGGGTTGCGGGTGCCGTCGGGCAGCACCCGCGGCACGACGAAGCAGGTCACCCCGCCCTCGGTCTGCGCGAGGACCAGGAAGACGTCGTTCATCGGCGCCGACGTGAACCACTTGTGCCCGTGCAGGGTGTAGCTGCCGTCGGTCTGCGGCAGCGCCCGGGTGACGTTGGCGCGCACGTCGGAGCCGCCCTGCTTCTCGGTCATCCCCATGCCGCACAGCGCGCCGCGCTTGTCCTGGACCGGTCGCAGCCCCGGGTCGTAGGTCGTCGAGGCGAGCAGCGGCGTCCACTCCTTGGCCAGCGCGTCGTCGGCGCGCAGGGCCGGGACGGCGGCGTAGGTCATCGAGACCGGGCAGCCGTGACCGGGCTCGGTGTGCGACCACGCCATGAACCCCGCCGCCCGGCGCACGTGGGCGTGCGGGTCGCCGTCGGCCTGGCGCTCCCAGGCGGCGGCCGCGAGGCCGTGGCCGACGGCCCGCTCCATCAGCCAGTGCCAGGAGGGGTGGAACTCCACCTCGTCGACGCGGTGGCCGTAGCGGTCGTAGGGCCGCAGCTGCGGGTGGTGCTCGTTGGCCAGGCGGCCGTGCTCGCGCGCCTCGGCGCTGCCGGCCTCGAGCCCGATCGCCCGGAGCGAGGCCAGCGCCTCCTCCGAGCCGTGGCGCAGGACCGCCTCGCCCAGGGCGAGATCGGCGCCGACCACGTCGTGACCGACCAGGGGAGGGGCCTGGTTCAGGGCGGTGCGACGCCCGTCACCGCTGCTGCCCGTGCTGCCTGCGGCGTTCTGCGGAGCCATGGACCTACCGTAGGTCCATGGCCGCGGAGCGGGAGTCCCTCGACCCCCGCGCCGATCCCAGGTTCGATCCCAGGGTCGACCCCAGGGTCGAGCCCTCGCTGACCCGCGCCCAGCTGCGCGGCCGGGCCCTCGCCGTCGGTCTGCAGCTGCGGGGCAGCCGCGCCGGGTCGGTGCTGTGGCGGCTCCTGGTCAGCACGGTGAGCTCGTGCCTGCGCTACCGCGTCACCGGTCTCGCCGCGGAGGCGGCGTTCTTCGCCGTGCTCTCGGTGCCGCCGCTGCTGTTCGCCCTCGCCGGCGCGATCGGCTACGTCACCGGCCAGTTCGACCCCGGTCAGGTGCTGCAGATCCGCGACGGCATCCTCGACCTGTCGCGGCGCTTCCTCACCGAGCGTGCGGTCAACAGCGTGATCGAGCCGACGCTGAGGGAGGTGCTGCGCGGTGGACGCTTCGACGTCATCTCGGTGGGCTTCGTGCTGGCGCTGTGGTCGGGCTCGCGCGCGCTCAACGTCTTCATCGACACCATCACGATCATGCACGGGCTCGGAGGCGACCGCGGGATCGTCAAGACCCGGGCGCTCGCGTTCGTGCTCTACGTCCTGGCCCTGGTCACCGGCACGGCCGCACTCCCGCTCATGCTCGCCGGCCCGCGGCTCGTGCGCGACGCGCTGCCCGAGCGCTTCGGGGTGCTGCTCGCCTTCTACTGGCCGGTGATCGGGGTCGTCTGCGTCTGCTTCCTCGCCACGCTCTACCACCTCTCGGTCCCCGTGCGGACCCGCTGGCGGTTCAACCTGCCCGGTGCGGTCTTCTCGCTCGCGGCCTGGATCGTCGGCAGCTACGTCCTGCGCTGGGTGCTCACCGAGACCGCCGCCGGGTCGCGCTCGGTCTACGGCCCGCTGGCGGCGCCGATCGCGGTGCTGCTGTGGCTCTACGTCGTCGCGATCGCCGTGCTGATCGGCGCGGCGGTCAACGCGGCGTTCGACCAGGTGCTCGCCGGCGAGCGCGCGGCCTCGCGCACGTCGGCCTGACCCGATGACCTAGGTTGGCGCCCGTGGCCGACGCGAGCGCTCCGTCCCGCGCGGGACGGGTCTCCCTGCCCGAGCGGGCCCGCTCGCCGTGGTGGGAGCTGACCCGCCGCGTCCTCCTGGCGCTGTCGATCCTCGTCGGCACCGTGCTGCTGGTCTACTTCGACCGCGACGGGTACGTCGACAACTCCGACCCGCGCAACAGCGTGAGCCTCATCGACGCGCTCTACTACACGACCGTCACGCTCAGCACGACCGGCTACGGCGACATCGCGCCGGCCAGCGACACCGCCCGGCTCGTCAACGCCTTCGTCGTCACCCCGGCCCGCATCGCCTTCCTGGTGCTGCTGATCGGCACCACCCTCGAGGTGCTCGCCTCGCAGGGCCGCGAGCAGTTCCGCATCTCCCGCTGGAGGAAGTCCATGGGCCACCACGTGGTCGTCATCGGCTACGGCACCAAGGGCCGCAGCGCCGTCGAGACCCTCGTCAGCAACGGCCAGGACCGCGAGTCGGTCGTGGTCGTCGACCCGGGCGCGACCGCGCTCGCGGAGGCCCACGCCGACGGCCTGGCCGTCGTCACCGGCGACGCGACCCGGCGCGACGTGCTGCGGCGTGCGGGGGTCGCCGACGCCGACCAGGTCATCATCACGACCAACCGCGACGACTCCAACGTGCTCGCGATCTTGACGGTGCGCCAGCTCAACCCCGACGTCTACATCGTCTCCTCGGCCCGCGAGCACGAGAACGCCCCGCTGATGAAGCAGTCCGGGGCCAACTCCGTCATCACCTCCTCCGACGCCGTCGGACGCCTGCTCGGCGTCTCGTCGATCTCCCCGACGCTCGGCTCGGTGATGGAGGACCTGCTCAGCTACGGCGAAGGGCTCGAGGTCGCCGAGCGCGACCTGCTCGTCTCCGAGGTCGGCAAGCAGCCCCAGACGCTGCCGGACCAGGTCATCGCCGTGGTGCGCGACGAGAAGGTCTACCGCTACTTCGACCCGGTCGTCACCCAGCTGGCGCGCGGCGACCGGCTGGTCGTGGTGCGCCCGGCACGCGAGCTGCCCTGGGCGCCGCGACCGGGCACCCACGACGAGGAGCTCGCCTCCGACGACGACTGACCCGCGGCCTCGTCGAGAGGCGGCTGGGAGACGGCCTGAC
>Ga0325401_1003748_pt1 | contig 14074 bp, 7 predicted proteins | sample PopdelMetagenome_FD_205666 | JGI IMG/M metagenome (GOLD analysis project Ga0325401, IMG submission 205666) | Populus deltoides microbial communities from Bellville, Georgia, United States - Xylem-PdKOR-R2 | ecosystem: Host-associated > Plants > Phyllosphere > Stem > Wood/Secondary xylem | place...
CAAGACAGAGAAAAGGGGGACATTGAGGAATATCAAAAGAGAGAAAGTTAAGACACGAAGGAAGACAAGAAGACGTGAAAATGTTTTCAGCGGGAGAGAGAGAGAGGACAGAAGAATTGAAGAAGTAGATGGAGAGGTATATTTTTACAAGTTGAAAAGCCGGTTTGAATAGGAATGAGCTAAAGAACGTGGATGGTTGTGATGGTTGATTGTTTTTTTTTTTAAAGTATTTTTTATAAAAATATATTTTTAATATCAACATAAAAATATTAAAAAAATTAAATTATCATAAAACACAGGTTACACGCAATCCTAACAAGCTTCTAAAACTCGAATGTTAGAATAGAAAATTAAAGTTTTTTTTTTTCTATATAAAATAATGTGATTTGAGTCAAAATAAATTAAAGAATTTTTAGAGCATGATTAAAGTACTTGATTCTTCCGACGGAATTAAGTTACCTATTATTAATATTCCACAAGTAACAAATATTTCAGATATTTTGATAAAGAAATCTTAACTCTTGGGTTTTACTAAAATCCGAAGGCAATTTTTAGTATTTTTATTATAATTTTATAAAAAAAACGTATATATTTTTTTACAACAATCTCTGACCCATGTTATTTAAAATATAAGGGTTATGATGAGCTTGTATAAGTATGTATAATTAGTTTTATTGATGATGATGCTCTAAATTTCAGTTCATGTGAATATGCATTTACATCTTTATCCTTATAAATCCAGTTTTTCATGTCGCCATTGTAATAAATCATGTTTTAGAAAATCCTCATCACCATGAATTTGTAATATTACATAGTTTTTTTTTTTTTTAATATCCAGAGGCCATCTCCATTTCCCACACCTGTTTTCTCTTTGGGCATTAAAATGGGATGGCCCACCAACCATACCAATGAGTTGGTGGGCCACTCTCAAGGTAGAGCAGGGGGCCCAATCAGATGCTATGCAGCTCTGTTTCTCTTATCTCATGAGGTTTCTCTGTTTTTATATGAAATTTTGTTTCCTTCTGTTCTTTAATTTTGTTTCTCTTGTGGAAAGCCACCCGGATTCTTGCAATAAACTTAGGTTTGAAGCAGATTCTCTAAGTTTACCGAGAGCTTGCCTGTTTCATCAAACTATTAAAGCCATGCATGGTAGACAGAAACAGCACTGGGCCTCGCTAGAATTTCTTATAGAAAACCAAGCCAGAGACCATCACTGTGCTGGATTTTTTGTTTCATACCAGATATGTTTTTGGCTTTTATTCTAATTTGTTTTACCCACGGTTGAATCAGCCATCAAGACTCGGCGATGTCGTTTTTCTAAGGAAATTCTGCGATCCCTTCCTCGGTCAGTTTTTCTGGAAACTGTTATGAGTTGACGGATCAAGCAATACTTGTGAATTCAGAAATACTATAAAAAGCTGATGTTGGTTTGGTTTTGGTTGGGATGGGATAGTCTGAGGCTGCACCGCCACACACCGACCACCCCATTTCATATTTTCCTTTTAGTTTCCAAATTCTCATGATCATCGTGCCTATGCTCTAAAACTATGGCCTTCCCGAATGCAATAGCATACACAGTATCAAAATTAATATCGTCCAATTTTAATAATCGAATTAAAAAATAATAACGAGATCTGAAACTTTTTTTAAAAAGAAATACGCAAGTATACAGGTTTTTATATAATTAATATAGATATATGAAGATTTGAAAGGTTTCAATATAGCAAGAGCCATTGTATCAAATATACAGTATTATTTTAACTGTCGTTGTTATAGCAATAAAAATATAAATAAATGCAATATAATAAGTACATCATGAAAAGACAACTAACATAATTAAAGACAGATAATAGAATATTCTTGATATAAATGGCAACTGTATATTGTATTGTATTTTAGAGTAATGCTAGACATGAAAAAAAAAATTGTTAAGAAAAAACTCTAAGAATATATACAATAAGCGTCCAATCATGTTTTTTTTAAAATAAATTTAATCCATATAACTTAACTAATTAGGTTTTGTGTTTTCTCTCTAGAAATCACCAGTTCGAGTTCTACAAACTTTAAAACCATTAAAGACTTATATGATCATAAACTTCAGGGTCCGTGGAATTAATTGAGATGCGTGCAAGCTAACCCGAACAACCATCTCAATAATAATAAAAAAATAAATTTATAGATCCTATTGACCCAATAATCCACATGTATTTTTAAAGTTTTTTTGTTATTATTATTATGTGTTTTTTTTTAAAAAATATTTAGCATTTCTGATAAATTCTTGTAACTCCAGTCTTGATTTTAAAGTAAGGAATCTAATTATTTTTTTTCGCATCACCCCTCCAATGCACTTTTACTTTAGTCCTGTTTACTCCAATAATACTCCTCCATGCTTCATAATAATTTGCCCTACTGGATCTTTTAACTCTTCAGATCCCAATTCAAGTTAAATCAATTAACCACTAAAGATAATTGTGTTCCCTCCTCTCTGCCTTTAGGTGCTTTTGTTCAAACACATAGATTTATAGATGCCAGAGATCACAACTATTTTAAAGGAATTTGTGCACAAAAGGTGTCCCCTTTTGTTGCAATTCTGTAACCAATCTTTGAAGATAGAATGTAGAACATATATATATGAATTTAAAAAAAAAAGGAGATCAATAAACTTTCTTGATGGACTCGCCCCTCTTCAAAGGTTGATCAAGTCTGTCTTTCCCTTTTGATTTTTGACCAAAAAAGACAATAATGTAATTGGCATAAGATTCACATTATGATTTTCAGAAGATGAGCTGAGAAAATCCTGCTTTCTATACCGTTTTGCAAATTAAAGAGCCACCCTTCAGTATCCAAACCATCATATTCAGACACAATATCTTTGATTTTTTTTTCTCCAGAAAAGGTTTCGTGCTAGTTATAAAAAAGCGCGTACTCTATTGAAATTGAAATAATATTGGCCTACACTGTTTCCATGGTCTAAGATTGAGTGCCTAGTTCTTCACTAGAGAAAACTTCAAATTTGGTGGCTGATGGCTCGGTAGGAACACAAGGTTGAACAAACAAAAAAGGAGAAATATTGCTGGTATGGCCTGAATTGAATGGAGGGACCCTGTTAGGGGCCATAATCCCACGTTATCGCGTGGTTTAGAAGATACCATCCAACAACTGGAAAAATACAAAATATTTGACTTAATCTTGTACGATAATTATACACTAAGCGACCCTATTTTCATTTCCAATCATAACCCTTTAACCTTAATTTTAAGCATTCAAGAACAAGGGCCATTGCACATCTGGGTCATCGCAAAATCTGTTACTTGGCTGGATGTCTTTTTGGCCATGATATGAACTCAGTAATTTGTGCTGTGCAGGATGTGAATGCGTGCTAGTTAACGTGCATTGAGGTTTGAAACGGCTGTTTAGTAAATGTATGACAAGAAGAAAGATATCATATTTTTGTCAACTAGGGCTAGTGCCAAAGCTTCAAAGAAATTCCATTCCAGTTGAGATGAGCATTGATGACAGTTGAACTGTCAAATCTACATGACACGGTCCCCAATTGCTTCTTCAAGAGGAATATTTCAAACTGCAAGCTCTCGAGGGTCAAGGAGGGCTACTTTTGCAGATGGCTCTCTTTTTCATATATATATAAAAAAGAAGAAGATATTCAAGTATTGTTCTGGGGCAGTTTTATGGTGGCTGGGATGATCTCCAATTGATTTTCAAGGCAGAACTGCTGAAGCGGTACTGCAAGGCAAAATAGCCTGCAGGCTTCCGAAACTTCGTTAATTCACCGAATGATCCTTCAGCAATCAGCATGTTCCTTGATTCAAAATCAAGCACCAAACAACAGTGTGCTCTTGAAGTTTGATGTGCATATAAACTTTAGTACAAATCTAGGAGATTAATTCAAGCGTGCCTAAAAGCACATAAATTTCAAGGTGGCCACTTTAGCACCTGATCTTTTGTAGCAGTACTCATAGCCACCAGAGGTGGTAATTTGAAGAGCTCGTGAGATTTAAGACCACCGTGGGTTCATCAGCTCTTTCCCCTGGATAGCTAATCCCTCACCCTTGAGACGGTACCATACGAACGGGTTAGACCCTTTTAGATTCCATTTGAGGCAAGTGCTTCTCAATATTTTAGATCCTTAACTCAAAACAATGGAAATTCACTATTTTAAAGTTTGATAGACTAAATTTCAATAATAAAAAGAAGGTCCAAGGATGAACTACAAGCATCAAATTTGTAATTAACTCACATGGTGTCTAGCAAGAGGCTTCACTTTTAATCGCTAGCTGTACGTTCACTTCAACATGTCGATCATCAATGTACAATTTCCAAACATATTCTAACAGCTAGCAGCACTTAATTAAAAAAGTTTCCACTACAAATCCTTCTCTCTACAAAAAAAAAAAAAAAAAAAAATTCAATTAAGAAAAAAAAGGGCAAGTAAAGGCATGATCAATCTAGTAATTTTTTTTGTTACAATTAAACTGTCTGGGTTGTCCTGGTTGTTTATACTTATGTTTAAGTATTATTTTTGGAATTGTGATAGTATTTATTTTTTAAAATATTTTTTTTAAATTTATTAAAAAAAAATGTATATTATTTTGTTTGTGGTATTACTTGTTTATATATATATATATATATATATATATATCCAAGTTTCAACGCAAAAAAAAAAGATGCATGCTACTAAACTATCGTTATTTGTTGTGATGCTGCAATATCTCTTTTTGCAAAGAACCATGCAAACATAGAATTATGCAAGATTCGAATATTTTTACCTTCCTCCCGACAACAAAAAAAGAAGAAGAAGGTAGGTAGCATAAGAATATTAGTACGGTTATGTATAAGAACCCAAGAATATATTGGTTTTATTCGTATTTATTTGGTTTTCTAAGATAAATGAAGTATCCTGATCCTTATGATGTAAGAGGATCCAATGATTAACAACATAGGAAAGCAAAATAATGTCATGAAGAACAGCTGTGAATTTGTGATAAATAACGGGATACCAGTAAGAAAAGCAACGAGAAAGGAGGAAAGCAGAGAGGAATGAACAAATTAATATTAGAAATAGATGGGGGCTGGGATGCTGTGGTCATGATGTGATTTGATAGCGTCTGGCGACGTGGGACATGGATTCCCTTGCTTTATTATTGCTCCATGCAACATGTTTCTTCTTACCTTCCTCTCCTTTTGCTTTTGGCTTTGAAAAAACTACCCTTCCTTCTCTCTCTCTCTCTCACGTACACATGTAGGCACGCACCCACATACATAATAATGAAAGGTGATGCCTCTTCGTTTCAGACCTTTTCTATTTCAGATAACGCTGAAAGACATTGTGATCTGAGATATTGTTCGTCCTGTTTAAAGATGTATTCAAGGGCAGATCCAGGTTTCGGTGTTTGTGAGGACTAGAGTGCAAAACTTTTCATCTGGGATGGCCATTTCTTCTAAGAACAAGGAGGATTTTGAATTTCTTTTGAGACTCTGAAAATAAATAAAAAAGCTGATGGACATTAGGAGAAGTGGTATCTTAGTAGCAAGATCTACAAGATCATTTATGCATTGGTTGAACCTGACAAATAATTTCACAGGCATTTGCTAATAACGGCCTAATCCTTGTTTACATGATGCTGAAACAAGAGCACGGGGGATTTAACTGTGACTTAGACTCACGTGTCAGGATATCATTATATGAGAGGTAGCCCTGCCACAGAGATTCGAAATATGCATTGCATATTGCATGCTGTTTCCTATATATTAAAGGACGAAAGATGATCAACTCCCTGCTTCAAAAGACGAAGACGAGTAGGCATTTGTGCTGTGAACTTAAAGGCAAACAACCTCACTATTTATGTCTGGCAAGCTAATAATTTGAAGTTCTGAGCTGCTCTGTTTCATAACATGACAAAACTCTCTCAAATTAATCATCTTTTGTAACTCTCTCTCTTGTCGGCTGCTTTTAATCTTAGTAATAGCACTTTGAAAATTCTCACTTCCTCTTAATTGCCCGCGTGCTAAAATCAAAAGATATCAATCAGCAAGCCTTTTGGAAGGGGGAAATCTCCAGAGATGTAGAGGTTCTAGTTACTCGACTTGCTCATAAAACATGGAAACTTGAACTTAGTGATATGATTCTGATGGTAAATTTCACTTCATGATCATCTATTTCGGACTTTAATTTAGAAGTTGCAAGCCGGGACTTGCAGGCAAACCTAAACCAATATACAAGTATTTGGTGTTTTGTGCTGTATCACTTCAATGTTTTTGCGGTCAACATCAACCATTAAAAAAACAAAGACTTTGTGAATCAAAAGAGAAATCCAAAAGAACATTAGGCACCCAACCATGCGTAAAGCAAAAGAGATTGATATTAACAATCTTTTTTCGTTTAGCCCAAAAAGAACATCGAATACCTTGCCAGATTATCCACTTTAAGAGACACCCTCGTAACCTTCGCTTTCACAGATCCCATATTCTCCTCCTTTACTCTCTTCGCTAGGTGGTTTCAGAGAAGTTGCTGTAGCCCAGCGCGTCCTAACACACTTCTTTTCTCCGTGGCATCACCAATAGCTAGAGATTCTTACTTGACACGAGGGGACGATTTTTCTAGAACTCTACGTATGATTCCAAGTGTTATCCCAACTCAGTGGTCAGCATAACAACGTTCAGGCGCATAAAATCCCCAAGGTATCATAGAGCACAGCAAACATACGGAAGCGCGCGCAAACACACAATGGAGCAGCTATCAAGTATAAGTAGCCAGGCCAAAAATCCTCTATCGGGATTTCAACATAAAGTAATTACAATCATGAGTTACAATAAATCTACAATCATACAACGGTGGGATTTCAAAAATCAACTATGAGATTATTTGGATCCGTATCAACTAGTTGTCGCATAATACAAATTCACCCAACTTTTACAACCCAATCCAATTTACGATCCAAGCCGCAAACCATCACTCTTGTGGGCCGCAAAACATCACTCTTGTGGGTGTACGTAAACCGTATCCTAGTATCCCACAATACTTTCTCGTTTCCAATTTATGTATAATGATGCACCATCTAGATCACACTCAAATCCTCAAAAACAAATGATTACAGAAGGCCTGTGCTTCCGAAGGGATTATTAGTCTGAGGATGTGCCATAGGATGTGCATGAAATGCGCCAAACCCTGCATCACCAAAAGGATTTGCATGGCTCATCATCATATTTTGTTGATGCTGTGGTTGTGGGTAGGTAGGTTGATACGGACCAAAAGGATTGTGTGGCTGTTGAGTCATTGCTGCCATTTGGACTGAAGGAGGGGCAGCAATGCTGTTTGACAAAGCAAATGGATCTTGTATCTCAAATGGATTGGGGGCTGGCGCTCCATAAACAGGCCGCCGGGCAGCTCGATATGCTCCTTCATCGTACAAACTGTTCAGAGTGAGCGAGTCCAAGCCGCCAGCCTGACATTCATAGACAAGATGGTTGAAGAGAATACAGCTATATGCTTGCTATTCTTAATACAATTTCAATCATATGCACAGAGATTGTCAACAACTGAAACAAAGTTTTTTAACCATAGTCCTACAAGTGCCAGGCTCAGAGCTTGAGCTCCCTGTGATCAGAGATCATTTTATACACAGGCCTGACTTGAAACAAACCACCGGCTAAAAAACATTACATTATACAAAACAACTCACAAGAACAAAAACGACTATTTGTCTACACAAAAATGGGAATGCACGCAGCATGTCTAAGTGGCTCCTTAATCATTTAAAATAAAACTGCCTCCAAATTCATAGCAATGGCTTTTCTCAATAACTAGATGAAAACTTTAAAGAACTAAAAGAAGAATGCATGCAGAGGAAACAATTCATTTTCTATCCTATCTGTTCCAATACATTTTTCTTCATCAGTGCTAAATTGTAATGGTTTGTTGCAACATTAACATTGTCAACAAGAATAGCAGCATGTCAATCAATGTAGCTGTACCACCAATATTCATTCTCATGATGGTTAATCAACAATGAGAACAGACCATGAAAAAACATAGAAAATATATGTTTGTGGAAATGAAAATAAGAAAGGAAGGCAGCCTACCAATTGCCTCTCATTAGTGGCAGAAATATTGCTGCTTGGAGTAGTGACCAGGGCAAGTTCCCATCCAGTAGGATCAAAATCTTTTGCTTGACCAGCAACAGAGTTAAATGTCGGTGCAACATCTGTTGAATTAGGAGTTGCATATCCCATATAAACATATACAAGCAACCAACCAGAAAGCATAGAAGTACCTCAAATAAGGGATAGAAAAGAGAAAAGGAACAAGGCTGGTTACCTGATTCAGAAGGAACTATAGCCAGGGCCAAGGCATTGCTTTCCTCAATGGTAGATGCATTAGGAGTTCCATAATCCAATCCCTAAAAATCACCAAAAAGGAGAAAGAGGGTGTTGAAAGAAGAAAGTTGGAAGAAAGAGGTGGGTCATTTCTCAGAAATCATCAACCAACATTAGTTGGCTGACAACTAAGAGATTACCAGCAAGTCTCCAGTGTCTATGCTGTTCTGAGGAGCGGTTGTAGGAACAGGAGGGGCGATCTCAACATTGGAGACAGCAACATCATCCGAAGGAGGTGGCTCAAGTTCATCGCCGGATGATTTGGCATCTTCAGAAGGACCTTCTTCTGGTCTGTATGTCAATTGAAGCTGTTTGAAATGACCAGATATTAGTCCTACAGTATTTAACCTCTAACAATGATATCCCTTGTCAAGGAAGAATAAATTGACATGCATGCATCACACAAAAAGAGACAAGAAAGCATAAACTGAACATGCAGCACCATACATCCTTTTCTGCCACCTAGCCAAGTCAAGAACTATTTTCTTAATTAGTTTAGTCAAGATCCATGATTCCTATTTCCGAAAACTCCTTGGCTTCTAATGCCTGTTTAAAAATATAAAACTAGTAACAATAAAACAAAAGGACCTGTAACATATCAACAAATCATAAATTTGAAAATTTATAGGACTGTCTAGCATAGTAATGGCACTTACCAATGCCTCACTAGGAACAGAAACAACACGTGGTGCCTCTCTGATATACTCTTCCATAGTTGTAAGAAAGGATTGTGGAGGCTGAGAAAGATTAGGACAATAAAGTCATAAATCACTGCAATTGAAAGAATGAAATAACCAGTGAAAACTCTAAATCCGTCTCATAGCATCAAATACCTCTCTCAAAACAGGAAACTGGAAATTCCTAGCAAGTTCTAATCCTTTGCAAATGTCATAGAAATCAGAAAGGTTACCAGCCTGCAGGAATAAACAATTTTTTTCAACAAAACACCATGTCTAGCAAAAACATTTTTAGTTGTGGAGACTTCAGTTCTATAATGAATGCTACAACATAAAAGATATACCAATGAACAATTTAGGTGTTGAAAAAGAATATTTAACCACAAACTGACATTCTGCAAAATCAATGGACAACATGACCTGCTGACCGGCTCGTTTGTAGATATCAAGGGCTTTGATTGCTTCATGTCTTGGCATCTCAAAAAACTGCAAAGAAGAAAGATTTAATAGTAAAATCAGACAAAAACAATGCTTGCAAAATGATGAAAACTAAGAGCAATGGATTACCTTATCCACAAGATTGATGATCCCGTCATTAATAGCACAATATATTTTAAAGCTCTCCTTCAATACCTGAAAATTGCATGAAAAGGTCAGCAACAACTTCATTAGAATACATGAAGAGGAAGCATAAATGAAACCCATGTCTTCCAAAATTTAAATCTATGCTTTTGTCATTCAGTTGGCAAGTTAAAGGACATCACTATATAAAGTGTAAAAAATTTATGTTGCGTTGCTGCATTATAATACGAGTATGTAATACGAGAGTGTAAAGCAGCAGTCCTGTACAGAGGCAACCCATACAAGGAGGAAAAAGATCGAAATACACTGAATTTTCTGTGAGATTTTCTTTTCCTTATTACCATATGATATTTTAGAATAAATTGAGAACCTCAAACACCTAAAACAAGGAAATTAGATATTAAAAAAAATTCCACATGGCAAATAGAGAAACAAAATTCTTGTACAAGACAAGAAATACATCAGAGAGAGGCAGGCTCACCAAAGCCAGAGCATATTGTATAACATAATTGCCAACCGCAGCGCCTTCTGGCTGAAAAAGAAATTTCCATCAATTTTTTTGTCCACCTCCATTGCAAAGTGTTCAAGTAACAATTTACCCATGGATAGAAAGAAATTCCATACCCGGCAGCCAACGAGACGATACAACAACTGCTGTAAAGCAGGCAACTGTTCAAGCAGATCTTCACTGTCTAAGTCCCTAGTTCGGCTGTAGCCCTGCTTTAAATGGGCAAAAACCAATATACATATCAATGAAAGTCGGTCTCACCTAAATATTTCAACAAGTCAATAACTAATTCCACATCAGCTTTAACAATTTTCTCCAAAGCATTTTCTTGTGGATAAAATTTGAGATTGCTAAAATGAGTTAAAAAATACACCAAAGATAACAAAAAGAAAATGAAAAAGAAAAACAATCTTCCATTAATGAACTCCCTAGCTTGTGTAAAATAACCAAAATCAATTTTGAAATTGGAAAGCCATTCAATAAGAAACCAGGCCATGACACGACAAGTTCAATCAACTATTTGTGAAGGCCTGATGATCTTGCTCATAATGCAATACCACTTTTTAATTGAATCACATCCTCATGTTTCATCAAATGACTGATGTGCAGGAGTTTCTTTGCAACCAAACAAGCCACAAATCTGGTGCTTCCAAGTTTATGAAATTCAGAAGATCCAACAGGTTGACAACCATGTCCTAAACCTCCACTGACCTCATATGTTCAAATCTTCTAAACTTTCTTTTTAGAACATCGTACACTGGAATTGCTGGCATAATGACTCTTAATTTCTCATAATTATGTATTTAATAAGTATTGCCAATTTGCAGGATTAGGGCCTGTTTGGTGTTGTATTATGCTATGCTATGTTGAGTGCTGCATTATGAGGTGAAAGTAGCACCAGTTAATCTCTAGACAGAACTTAGTCCAAATTTCAACTAAAATCACCACATGTTATGTCACAATAAAAGCCAAAAGGAAAGTTCATGGAGAAAGAAAACATTTGCACTCTCAACAAAAAAAGTTGTGCAAGTGTCCAACCATACGATCAATCCATGTAGTGGTGATGGACATTTCATAAGGAGTTTCCTTTCATAGTTCTTTTGAAGAACTTGATACATATTATTAATTTTCATCAAAAGAACCAAAAAGAGCATTTTGATACTAGTGGGGCATTTTCTCATAAACTTGTCTCGTTGAAAAAAGCACAGAATTTCTTTGCAGCTCTAAGAGAAGAAAGGTGAGTAGGTAGAGCTCATGTTGGAAACAACAATTGCAGAAAATACTGAGGAAAATCACAATATGCTCTATCCTTGCAGCTTAAGTGCACAAAAAAAGAGCTTATTAGTGATTCTTTGTTCCAAAATTAAAGAGAGGGAAGAAAGAGTGTGACCTTCACAGTAATGCACACATTCTAAGGAGATTACAGCTCTTTTTAAAATAACATTAACAACAAAAAAGGCTGCTGAATAGGGAAAGAGAAATGAATTGATAGATGATGCTATTTTCACTCACTAGCTAATCTTGCTGTCTTCTATGTCTGGATAATTCGTTTTTTATTAATAAGAGCAGAATTGCTATTCTGGTAACATACCTTATCCTGCCCTTGGGCAGGTCTTGGAAGACGCTCTGCTTCAATATCATACTTTAGAATTCTAAAGCATTCAAGTCGTTCCTCCAAAAAAAGTGCATATGTACGCACCCAAGCAGAGCAATCCCAAGCTGAAGAAGGAGAAATATGGTGAGAAAAAAGAGCTACAAAAGGTACTTGGTTCACAAAATGCTGTTAGAGGCCACTATTTGTGACCTGAGAAAGACAGGGAAAAAGCAGTATCAAATTACCAATAGGACTTGAATCATCCTTGAAATTAGAAAGTTGGAGGATGCGCCCTCTCTGAGAGAAATTCAGAAGTTCTTCTCTGAAAGTAGGATCACCCTCTCTTAATAATCTATGGATCACAATCAGTATTTTCAAAGCTACCTGGTAAAAATGCAGGAGTGAAAGCATAACATGAGCATCTTCACAAAAAAATGGTAATGACAAAAATAAAACAACAGATTTCAATCACTTCACAGAAAATACTAAATTTTTTGACATAATGTACAGGTTGCACAAATTGCAGATGTATATTTGATGCAACAGCAATTCCAATATCTTTTTTTTTTTCAACATCTAGAGCCTTTTTCTTCCAAACACCCTCTGTCAATATGAATAACTATAATTCTCATCAATTGTCACAATGACTGTCTCACTGGTTCTGCTCGTTATCTTTTTTTCCACAATCACCATGTGGGTTAGCATCTTAGATTCGGGCATTAAGCTGTGAAACCAAGTTCCCCAACAAGTGGTTACTGCAAAAGCAAATTGGTACAGTGCAGCAAAGCCAAACAATAACACACTGCATGCGCAATGGATAAACTTAAGACATAGCCTGGTTAGTTTGAAGGTTCAAGACTAAATTTATTCCATGACAGTGACAATGCACACTCCTCTCAACAGTCGACACAACTGAAAACCTTCAAATATTGAGGGGTCGCATAAAGGATCAAATGGGCAGACCTGAGTTACTTTCCAACAGCTTCTTGTGCAAGCCCAATTGATAACAAAGAAGAAACAAAATGTAGAGGAGACTTTCTATCTTATTTTTGTTCATCCAAAGAATTCAACTGATAACTTTCAAAGATTAAGAAAAAATAACCACAAACATCGTTTGCATTGGATGGACAAATACACATATTGATCAAACCCCGATTCATTTGGAGTCCAAAACATCATAAAGCAATTAGAATTTCAAAAAATAAACAAAATCTATACCGTCCAGTTATGGGTTTTGGCCAATCGGCGGGAAAGAGCATGAATGCAATAAGCAACATCAGCTCGAGGCCGAATCGCTGACGTAGCAACCAAGATTTCTGTAGGAAAAATCAATTCTCATGAGCCCACTGAAATTAAAATTGAAGAGATAAATAAATAAAGAACGAAAGGAAGAGTAGTACTGACTTCTAAGATGGCGCTCTTTTGGAGGACACTCAACGTGGTTAGTTGCTTTGACTATGGCCACGTCCAATTCCTAAACTTAAGAAAATACAGGGGAAAAAATCTAAAAATAGAGAACAAGAGAGACAGATATTTGATCTGGTTTTATTTCAAAATAAAATAAATAAGGATTGAGAGAGAGACGGACGGACCGCATAATCGCTGTTGACATGAGCAAGACCGACTTTGGTGGAATCTTTGAGAGCGCCATAGGCTTTTCGCCATGTCTGGAGTGTGCCCATATTTTTTTTATTTTACTTAAATTTAAATAGAGATGGATCAGATCGCCTTCTCTCTATACTAATCTGGCAATTGATATAGGGACGTGCTGTTTATGCCTTATTTCTCTCTGTTTTTTTTTTTTTTTTTTTCTCTAGAAGGGAAGGGAAGGGAAGGGAAGCGACTCAGTTTTTTTTGTTGGAATTCTGGAACTGATCAACCATATATTGGAGAGAGAAAGAAAAGAAAGACCGCAGAATGAAGCGATGAGTTGTTTTTTTAGTTTTAAGAAAATAATTAATATTAATTAATAATAAAATGTTTCGGGTGTAACTAAACTAAGAATAAATAATAAATATTCTTTTCTTTCTTCGCTAAAAGTTTTCCAAGCTGTGGCTGGTTGGCTTTTGGCGGCCCCTCTCATTTCGGTGGCACACTGCACAGTCATCATTGTTTAGTATTTTTGCTTTGAATCTTCAAAAACATTTTCCCCACCTGCCTCCTTATTACTTAATGATATTTTTATAATATTTTTTATTTTTAATCTTAACACAATAAAAAAATATATTAATTTAATATTTCCTCAAATAAAATGCATTTTTAAAACTCATTAAGAAACATAAAACTCGTTAAAATCTAAAAAAACTAGCACATATTAGAAAA
>Ga0325401_1003749_pt1 | contig 14074 bp, 13 predicted proteins | sample PopdelMetagenome_FD_205666 | JGI IMG/M metagenome (GOLD analysis project Ga0325401, IMG submission 205666) | Populus deltoides microbial communities from Bellville, Georgia, United States - Xylem-PdKOR-R2 | ecosystem: Host-associated > Plants > Phyllosphere > Stem > Wood/Secondary xylem | place...
GTTGAATCAAAGGTCAAGATTTGACACTAGTAGAGACGAAACATCCCTCTTCCACCCCCTATAAATAAGGGTGGATTGCATGGGCTAAGTAAGAAGAAAATCGGGTGCAAAAATAGAAAAATCAGTTTTCCTCCTAGTTTTCCAACCATTTTTCTTTCCCTTTCTCTCCGTCGTTCCAGCCACCAACCATCATCACTATCGGCTTGTCCACCACCAGCTCCACCATAAGTCAATAGCATAACCACTAGCAAGCCACCTCACGTCAAGAGGAGCCACCACAAACTTCTCTCTTTCCTCTGCCAACTCCTCATTCTTGCTCCTAGCTGAAGGTTTCTCTTTCTTCCTCCCACAACCAACGCTAGCCACCAATTCCTCCATCAGCACCACCCCACTTCTCCCTCTTCATCGATTGCTTCTCCTTCTTCCTTCATAACGACAGCAGCTCCAGTAGACCAATAATCGTCATCATTTTTGTTTTTTCCTTCTCTAGCACCAACATCAACAGTAGCATTGACTCCTCCACGAACGCCACCACCATCTTCACGTTGACTTCCCAGACCAGCAGCTCCTCCCTAGCCCAGGTAGCATCCCACTTTCTTCTCATTTCTTCTTCTTCTTCTTAATTGTTTATGTAGTTGTTGCATGCAGAATTCATTTTACATGAAACAACAAAATAATTACACCCCAAGTATGGGCTAGACTTGTGTCAACCCAAACCAAATATCTGGGTCGAGTCCCGCCCAAACCCAAAAAAGAAAAAAAAAGACCAGATCTGTGGGCCGATATCGACCCAACTCGGCTGGGTTCGGCCCAGCCCAATTTAATAATAATAATAATAATAATATATAATATTTTATATATTATTATTTAAAAAATAAAAAATAAAAAATAAAAAAAAGGCCTTTCAAAAAATTTGTGATTTTCTCGCATCTTTTTCCACCAATCTTGCATAATATCAGACTATATATTTACACTATAAGATACAGATTTGGTATTAAAATACCTGATTTTCTTCAAAAAAAATTAAAAATTCAAAAAAATCTCAAAACTCTAAAATTAATTTCCCTTTCAAAAAAAAATAATTGTTTTTTTTTTTCATGCATACGATCAAATCTTAAAAGGTTTTCCAAGCCTAATTTCTAAAAAAAAAAATTGTATTTTTCTCATGTTTTTTTTAAATAGATATCGTAAACAATTTATGATTATCCGTTAAGATTTGGTCAAAATGTCAAAAACTCTTCACCAATCATTTTGTTCATTTTATATTAGGGTTTAGATGTAAACTTAATACTTAGGGGCGTCAAACTACACAGTATAGTATACCCTTAAGTATTAAAGATACAAAGTGCAAAATAAATGCGATGCTAAAATTTAAACTTTTGATTATGTGATAAAATACCACCCAGGTAAAGCTAATATAGTAGCAGATGCTTTTAGTCATAAAAATAAAGGGGTGTCCATAAGATTTTAAGAGTGTGACGATAGAGAATTATTAGAATTGACGAAAATTGTTGCAAGAATAGAAGCTAAACTTGAGAGCTCCTTATTGGCATAGATAAAAATGAGATTGATGTTTCGAGAAAAGGTACTAGAAGCACAACAAAAAGATATTGAAGCGGGAAAGATAAGAGATAAAGTGAAATCTGGAAGCGAAACTCCTTTCTAGATGTTAGAGGATGGTATGGTAATAACGGGTAGACAAATGTACTTACTAGATGATTAGACTTTGAAAAGAGAAATGTTTCAAGAAGCTCATGAATCGAGGTTGGCAATGCATCCTACGAATAATAAGATGTATAGAAATTTAAAATAGTTTTATTAGCGGCCAAAATGAAAAAGGAAAATAACAGAATATATGGTCAAATGTAATGTCTATTAGCAAGTGAAGGTGGAGCATTGAAAATTACAAGAACCCTTACAACCACTATTGATTCCTCAATGGAAATGGGAGGACATCACTATGGATTTTGTGTCTGGGTTCCCATAGAAAAGAAAGACAATGATGCAATCTGGGTTATAGTGAAAAAATTGATGAAATCTACTCTTTTTTTATCGATGAAAATGACAGATTCAAAGAAAGACAATGATGGCAGAGTAGAAGAATTTTAGTGACTCTTGAGAAGCATCTTAGTAAACATTCTTAACAAAGTCTATCAGAATACTTCTTGAAATATTCAGGTTTACAAACTCTCACATTATTATCAATTGATTATGCTCATATACCTAACTAACAAGTATTCATAAACTTTCATTTTTACACACACTTTAACAAATGATTGTGGATTGCATATTGGATTATTACATTATTTATGTTCTTTTGTTAAAGGTAACAACTAAGGGAAATGGATAATATATAATTTGCAAAAAAATAATAATAATAATAAAAAAAAAATTGAATAAATAAAAAGGTAAATAAGGTTGGTTTCGTAGCCTCCTTGACTTAAGCAATTAAACCCGAAGGGGTGTTTTAACATCTAGTACCCTAAAGTCAACTGACTTGGGAGCTATTGGCCCAATGCTTGTTACATGAGTTGGGGAGAAAGCTTAAGAAAATCAAACATTGCACTATCTACATATTAGTATCTGCAACCCGAGTCACTAAGCTCGAAGGGATGTCTCAACACTCAATGCCCTAAGACTACCTAGTCTAGGAGTCAGTAGCCTAAAGCTCGCTATATGGGTTAAGGATGCATTGCGTTTTATTTTTTTAAAAAAAAGAAAAATAATAAAAAAAGATAATAATAATCTGAACCTAAAGGAGTTAACCTTAGAAAAACATTATAACAGAAAATTGTTTTCTTCCAATAAAAGCCCCATCATCTATGTTTTCATACATTGAGCATAAAAAAAGAAGGTTTATTAATATCTTGTTTCAACAATATGAAGCAAATATATAAATTTAATGAGAGTTTGTTTATTTGGATAAATTAATGGAAGTTGAATGATGAATGCCTTGCTCTGTGGAACTTGTAAATTATTTTTCTATTTTAACAATTTGATTACTACGGACTAGTAATAAGCTGGTTGGGCGTGTGATTAATACTTAAAAGTGTATTTTTATCAAAGTTTTATATCATCATTTTGCACTTGAAGTATCAATAACTCCTTAACTAGAGCATGTTTTATAATAACATGTCTAATAATATAAGATACCTTTAATTTATGGTAAATGTTCATCTTAAATGCAGACCTATCACATAAATCAAAGGATTGATTGATGAGTATATACTTTTAATTTATCCCAATTGTATGGTATAACCAACACCTGTGTTATGAAAGGAACTTAATTTGTTGTTAACATAAGTTATCATCATGAATACCTGACAACATTTACACGTATTGACATTACTCAAATAAAATAATTAATATAATCATGTCAATAAATTATAATCTGATTAGAACCTCCTTTGTGTGTGGTTTCTAGTTGAATAATAAAAAGAGTTTATATTATACTTATTTGAAATACCATTAGTGGATCCTCTAACCTTGACAATTGTTTTATCATTGTTTAATCCTTACATCAATATCATATCTCAAAAATTCTCTTCAACTCCTTTTTATTTATTGTTTATAATTTTATATAGTTCACCTCCAAATGATTCGACCCCGATCTTGCTGGGTTATTTATTACTTCGACACTCCTGCACTTGGGATAAGACATTAATCTTTTGATCGTGTCACAAACCTAATCACCAGGTTGGAAAACAACCTGTTTACACCCCTTATTTGCTTTAGAAGCATACAATATATTCTTTTTCTATATTTGTAGTCGAACTCCTCCATGGAGTTGTCTCACCATCATTGCCTTGTTTTCACCATCTAAACTTATCATTTCTTTAAAAGGTATATGAATTAAGTCCATAGAAGTTAGTGGATTAAACCCATAAACAATTTTAAAAGGAGAAAAGCCAGTGGTCGAATGCACAATTCTATTATAAGCAAACTCAATAAAAGACAAACATTCTTCCTAACCTTTTCAGATTCTTTTGAATAATAACACGCAAAAGTTGGGATAAAGTTTTATTCATTATCTCAGTTTGTCTATCTATTTGAGAATGAATGACAAGTTGTCAAAAATAAGAGTTTATTCCTAACTTTCCCCATAAAATCTTCCAAAAATAGCTAAGAAACTTAACATCATGATCTAAAACTATACTCCTAGGAATGTCATGCAAACATACAACCTTCATAAAGAACAAGTCTACGATATGACATGCATCCTCCGTCTTATAGCATGCAATGAAATATGTCATTTTAGAAAACCTATCAACCACAACAAAAATAGAGTCTCTACCTTTCTTTGACCTAGGTAAATCTAAAACAAAGTCCATAGAGATATCTACCCAAGTTTCAGTAGGCACAAACAATGGTGTATACAGTCTATGCAGTTGTACTCTAGATTTTTTCTTTCTCGAAGCAATGCATTGTTCACAAATTTGTTACACATTCCTTTTCAACTGTGGCCAATAAAAATGTTCATGCAATACATCCAAGGTTTTTCCAACCTATAAAATGACCCATTAAACCACCCTTATATGCTTTACGAACAAATAATTCACGTATAGAACTAGTAGGAACATATAATCTATTCTCCTTGAACAAGTAACCATCCATCAAATAAAACTTACCAAAAGTCGAATGTCCACATACATTATAAATCTTGACAAAGTCAGAATCATTATCATACAATTGTTTCACATATTCAAAGCTTAACAATCTAGTATTCATGATGTTTAGAAGGACATACCCGCATAAGAGTGCATCAACTACTATATTCTCTTTGCCTTGCTTATATTTGATCATGTAAGGAAAAGTTTCAATGAATTCAACCTATTTTACATGTCTCCTATTCAACTTACCTTGTCATTTCAAATGTTTCAATGACTTATGATCTGAATGAATTATAAAATCTTTTGGCCACATGTAATGCTACCATGTCTTAAGTGCTCTTACCAGCGCATAAAGTTCTATGTTGTAAGTGGGATAGTTCAAGGTCGCTCCATTTAAATTCTCACTGAAATACGTAATAGATCTCTAATCCTACATCAAAACAACATCTATTCCTATTCTGAATGCATCACATTCTATTTCAAATGCTTTCGTAAAGTCAGGTAAAGCCAAAACAGGTGTAGAGCATAATTTCTCTTTCAAAAAAACAAAAGTCAATTCTTGTTCCTCCCCTCATTTAAACCCAATTAACTTTTTAATAACTTCATTTAAGAGTGCAACTATTGTACTGAAATCTTCACAAAACGACTATAAAAATTAGCTAACCCATGAAAACTCCTTACCTCACTTATCGATTTGGGTGCAGGCCAATCCCAAATGGCCTTAACTTTCTCATCATCCATCTCGATACCCTGTGCAGTTATAATATAGCCAATAAACACATTTTTTTCCATGCAAAATGTACACTTTTTAAGATTAGCATACAATTTCTCACCGCGTAACTCCTTAAGGACATTACACAAATGATCAAGATGCTCAGTTAACTTCTTGCTATAGATCAGAATGTCATCAAAATACACAACCACAAACTTACCTAATGTACGCAACACATGATTTATTAAATGTATAAGCATACTTGATGCATTTGTAAGTCCAAATGACATTATTAACATTCAGACAAACTATGCTTCGTGTTAAATGTTGTTTTCCACTCATCACCTTCTTTCATCTTAATCTGATGGTATCTATTTTTCAAGTCAATTTTAGAAAAAATACAGGATCCATGCAACTCATCTAACATGTCATCAAGCCTAAGAATGAAATGTCTATACTTTACCATTATGTTGTTGATGGCTCGACAATTAACATACATCCTCCATATTCCATCCTTCTTAGGCACAAGTAGCATGAGTACAACACATGAGCTCATACTCTTATGAATGTATCCCTTTTCAATTAGTTCATCAACTTGCCTTTGATGCTCCTTTATCTCATCGGGATTGCTTTTATAGGCTGGTCAGTTACGAATTGAAGCTCTGAGTATGAAATCAATCCCATCCTCTACCCCCCTCAATGGTGGTAATCTGTTAGGAATATCTTCGGGGAAGAAATCATCAAACTCTTGCAACAAAGAAACAGCAACACTAGGCACAATATGATCAAGATCGTAAGTATTAAAGCAAGCCTCTTTGTACACATGTAAAATCATTGGCTTGCTAGTGAAAAATATAGATTTTACCTCACCCTTTTTAACATAAAAATTGGGTTGTTTCTTTAGTTTTTCCACACAATTCTCGTCACCCTTCCTAACTTTCTTTACTCCTTTTGTCTTACCTACATTCTCGGTCATATTTGGGAGTTTTTTAGTAGTGGTTGAATGGTCTGATTTGTTTGGAGTGTTAGCCGAATATTTGTCTGTGTTTGGATGGGTGGCTGAATGGGTTATAGTGGTGTTTTGGGTTCTGGCTGAATTTGATGGTCTTCTCCCATTGTTCCTCACCTTGATATTTTTTCTCTATAGCCTCATGCTCACTTTTTAGCTTTATTTTATCATCATACACCTGTTTGGGTGTAAGAGGTACAAGAGTGATGGTTTTACAATCTTTTACAATGGTACATTTATTTTTAATCCCATCATGAATTGTCTTTCTATCATATTGCCATGGTCTCCCTCACAAGATGTGACTTGCTTATATTGGTACCACATCACCCAGAACTTCATCAATATACTTGCTAATAAAAATGAAATCATAACCTGTTTAGTCACTTTTACTTCACCACTATCATTCAGTCATTGCAATCTATATGGTTTAACATGTTTAACAATACATAAATTCAGTTTACTAACAATGGTGGTACTACAAACATTAACACAACTTCCACTATCTATAATTAAACTTCACACTTTGCTTTGTACATAGCAATGTATATGGAAAATGTTCTCCCTTCATCTTCCCTGACCTGAACCTGAAGTGTTCACCTTATAACCAAAGACTCCTCAACCGATAATGCTAACTCATCCTTATCACTATCTTCCAATGGTGGCATGCCTTCACGATTAGATTTGTTTATTTCATATTTGATATCACCATTATCTCTAATCATCATAATTATCTTGTTTGGACACTCCAAAGCATAATATCCATGACTCGGACACCTAAAATATTTAACATCACAAGTACATTTAGGTTGAGTTTCAGATTTACCTTTGTTACCAGTAGAGACATCAACTTTAGCCTTTGGTGGTTCGGCTTTGAATGGAACAAATGACCTCGGCTGGACAATACCTTCTTTCCTTAGATTCGGCTTCCAAGATGATGAAGAACCCAAATTAAATGTTGGTCGAACATGTCCTTTCCTAAGTTGTCTCTCCACCTTCATAGTCATGTGAACCATGTCCTCTAACTCCACATAGTGTTATAGCTCATCAACATTGGCAATGTCCCAATTCAACCCATTAAGAAATCTAGTCATAATGGCTTCTTTATTCTCAATAATATTGGCATGAGCTATCTCCTTCTCTTTATAATATTCATCTACTGACTTATAACCTTGATTCAAACCTTATATCTTCATATATAAGTCTCTGTAGTAGTGGTTTGGTATAAATCATCTCCTTATTAGGACCTTCATCTCCCACCAAGTCTGAACTGGTCGCTCTCTATTCCTCCTCCTACTGATTACAATCCGATCCCATCAAATCAATGCATACTCTGTAAACTCAATGACCACCAATTTTACCTTTTTTTTTGTTCAGAATAACTATGGGAATAAAAAATCCAATCTACCTTTTTCTCTCACTCCAAATAACTCTCGGGATTGTTTTTACCTTGGAAGTTAGGAATTTTCAGTTTAATGGAGTTCAAGTCCCTGTCCATATCTTCATAATTCCCCATGCCATAGAAATTCACATTCCTCCTAGCCCTATTTGGTCCAAACCTAATTCCCTAGCCAGTAAATGCAAAATCATAGTCATCTTCATCCACATTTGCGTTTTCGTCAACAAACTCTTCAAAATCAGATCTAACATTTCGTACAACCTTACATACCATATTTCCTCGGCGATCAGCCTTACTATTATGTTGTTTAATGAATTCATCTCATCTTTCAAATCCTAGTACATCCTAGACAAGAGCTTGAGTTATTAGTCTATGGCTCGCTATTGGAAAGCAACATCAGCGTTTTATGTTGCTGATTTGTTGTTTTCAAACATTTTTTTAATCTGTAAAATTTGGTTAGTAGCACAAATATATCCTCACACCTCTTGTGTTTCACACAAAAATCAAGATTTTTCACTCTAATAAGCTCACTACGCCTTTTACCTCACAACTTGCTTTCTTTTGGTTTTTAAGGAACTGAAATCAACAAATCAAAGTCAGTAGCCTTCGTAGCGCAATCCAATTATAATTTTCAGAGTCAAGAATCAATACATCTCTGAAAAACAAAGCAAAACAAAACTACGATTACGATTTTGCGAGTAGCAATGCAAATTCATAGGAATTGTGGACGAAACGAAGACACGAAATAAAATAAAAGCAAATATTAGTGAAAACAATTACTTGACTCCTAAATAACCCAATTATAATAGAAAAAAAGATTTGCACAAAAATAAATAGTAAGAATCACGTTTTGAAACTTGATGCAAATCTGACCTATTATATAATTTTTACGTAATAGAATTGAAACCAAGACCAAACGATATCGAAATGATCTAAAATTCAATATTTAGTATTTAGATAACAATCAAACAACAAATATCAGTTTATAGGTCATTCTCTTATGTCTAGGTATCCAAACTCCTTGTATGATCAGTTTGTGATAGTATTGGACCTTAGATTAAAACCTTAAGCAAATAATATAAAAATAAACTCAAATTTAATATATGTTGCAATTTAACCCCCTCTAGATAGAATATGAAGTTTCAATTGATTCTGAGGTGGTTTGCTTATAACCACTAAGAGTTGTGTTTCTGCGCAGAATTGAACTTTGAATTAAAACTTCAAGCAAAAAATATCAAAATAAGCTAAATTTAATATATGGTGTGATCTCACCCCCAGTAGACAGGATAAGAAGTTTCAATTAATTCTGAGGTGGTTTGCTTATAGCTCACTAAGAGTTGTGTTTATGCGCCGAATTGAATCATCCTTCAAATTTCATATGATCTCTCTCTCTCTCTCTCTCTCTCTCTCTATATATATATATATATATATATATATATATATATATATGATTAGAGCCAGTAACAAGATGAAATATAACACTTTCTTTTTGCTTAGATGCTGCAGACACAAAGAATAAGAAGGTGAACAACGCAAACATTGAAAAACATAAAAGAACACTAAAAAAACAAAAATAACAGATGGATATGACCTTGTTTTGTAACCTAACTATAATACCAACTAATGCGAACCTCGTGATCACGCGGCCCACAATCAAGATTGAGATCTGGTCCTAGAAAGCCGAAATAGGTCTGCTAGGAGTGTGACACAATGAAAACCTACCCCAAGACACCAACACTATTAGAATGAAGTAGAATGACGCCACGAAGTCAGTTAATTTTCGATAAGTTAGATTCAGTTCATTCAAGAACTGAAGAATGCAAGAATCACTCTCACATGTTAAAATGAAAAATTCAGAAGTAATATTCATAAATGGCTATCAAAATTTAGGTTACATGAGTTTAAATAGTTCTTGAAAAATTAACCCTAATTGATCTACCCTAGTGGACTGATTTGACCCACTTACAAAACTGACCATAAAACCTTAAAGTAAAAAACTCATAACCTGGTCCAAACAACCATTAGATCCTAGCTGAACACAAAGTAATATTAAGCCCAAACAAGCCTCAAGTTGTAGCTAACAAAATAAAATAAAGCTCATAATATTAAATCCGTGTTCAACTATGAGAAGAAGGGAAGGAAACACAATATTATTGAGATGATTCAAGGCTTATTTATAGCCTTCCATGTATCCCATTAATCCTAGAAACAAAAGGAAAAGGTAGCCACCCAATTTGTTTCCAAGTTGTAGAAAGATTCTTTGTTTCCTTTGCTGCCCTCGCCTTATAACCCGAATAAGGTTGGATTGGGCCTCTCTTGCACATGGATAAGATGTAAGAAGACCTCCTCTTGATACTCCAATGGGGCCTTCAAATCTGGCTTGGTCGAAACCTTTAAAATTAATGCATTCAATGTTTCTTTCAATGCCTTCATCTTAGACCGAGTCATTGGATCATTTGAAACATATAATGGGTCCTTGCTGATGTTTTTGGGCTAGTCCACATCAGTTTTGGTATTTTTAAAATGTGTCAAAATCCTTTGAAATTTTACAAACTTGTTGTAAAATCCATGCAATATTTTTTTAAAACATGCAAAAATATTTTAAATTTTCTTTGATAAATATGCTCAAATAATTTTAGAATTTTTGGCCACATGCAAGAAAAAAATATTTTTTATTATTTTATTATTTTTTTCAGGCTTTGTTTGACAAAAACCCATTTTTTCTTGTAATAAAACTACTCAAAATCAAGGTTGTCAATTCCGTTCCGTTTCGTCTGGAATGGCCGAAACATTTCATACCAATTTAAAAAATAGAACAATTTTTACCTCATTTCAAATCTCGGTTCGTTTTGGATTTTTCGGCTAAATTTTGGTCAGAATGTTCCAGTTTCATTTCACATGTTCCGTTCTAGGCTTGAAAAGTCATTGAATCAAATTGAACTCGGTTCAATTTGATTAACTAAACCACCCAAGTATAAAAAGCTCTTTTTCAATACTATTTTCAATAACAATGATATTAATTTTTGAAAATTAGATTTATCACTAATATATATATGGTTTATATTAATGTTGTTTTTTTCATATTTATACTTTGTAGGAATTTGAGCAAAACAAGAGATGTTTTAAATCCAATTAGCCTTGATAACAGTGACCTATTGAATGAATGGATTTGTAAAGAACCTAGCCTTTTTGTTGGAGATGATATAAGTTGGGAAACTATTGAAGTGCCTTTGTCTACTTTGATTTTAGAGGATAAAGAGATATGTTTTGATGACGAGAATGAGCTTGGTGGAAATGATCAACTATTGGAATGTTTAGTTGATGACTTCCCCTACATACCACCATAAGATCAAGATCCTTATTTCTATGATAATAATGGAGATGATGTTTGATTTATGTTTCTTTTGTGTTAAAATATTTTATTTGTTCTATATATATATATATATATATAATTCAACAAACATAATTCAAATTCAAGATAAATTAATTATATATTTTCATAATATTTTGATATTTTGTTTAAGTTGAATTACTTTAAGTTAAAGATCTATTTAATTTTGACTATTTAGAAATATTTTAAATTGTAAAATTATATTTATTTGACATTGTGCCTGTATTGCATAATATATAATTAATTTATCTTGAATTTGAATTATGTTTGTTGAATTATATATATATATATATATATATATATATATAGAACAACCCCGAAACGACACCTACTGAAATGGAATTGACAACCTTACTCAAAATAAGCCAAAGGGGTATTTGTCAAAAACACCCTTAAACCCAAAAAACCCTTAACGAAAATGGCAAACCAAACAGGGTACAAAACCCTTTGACCTAATTTTTTTTTATTCGACCCAACCGAGTTGACCTGAAATTTTTGGTTCCACCATAAACGAAACTAAAAATCTTGATATGACACGAAAAAACCCAAAAACAAAACCAAAGAAAAAAAATATTAACACAAAAACTCAAAAATTCTTGAACAAAACAGATCAAACACCAAAAAAATAAATAACACGAAGAACACTTGAAACCGAACCCAGCAACGTGGGTTCAAAATCAGACCAGATTTGGTCATAATGAAGACACATACATATTGTAAATCATGCAAAGATCAATAATTTAGCATCCAACCACTTGGATTATCACTAAAACGTTACGATTTTTTCAAAATAGATTTCGGTTCTAAACTAAAATCCTATAATTAAAAGTCATTGAAATTATATTATTGATGCAAATAAACATTAGATTATTGGTTAATCATACATAAGAAAGGGTTTTAGACAAATAAAAAAAAGGTCAAAATCATGTAGCTAAGAAAATGTTCTTGAGAAGAACACGAAGAACATATGAATAACATTCAACATGAATCCAACAACGTGGCTCTCAAACCAGATTAGATATAAGTAAACCAAAGTCATATAGATGTTGGAAATCATCCAAGGATCAATAATTTAACATCCATTCACTTCTATTATCATTGAAACATTATGATTTGACCAAAATGGATTTCGATTCAAAACCAAAATCCTAGAATTAAAAACCATTTAAACATGTATTGATGTGAATAAACAATAGATTATTGATTAATCATGCATAAGAAAGGTGTATATGCAAATAAATGGACCAAAATTGATCCAAATCTAGTGGCTTAGGCAATGTTCTTATTAAGAACACAAAGAACATTGGAATCTTGCTTAAGCCTAGGGGAAAAAAAACTTAGTCATGCCTAGAAATGACAGCCATTGCCAAGCCTAGAAATGAGCATTTTTTGCTTCTAAAGCATGCCTTTTTTTAACCCGACAAGTCATAATATCATACACAAACATGTTTAAATAAAAAAAACTAACAAAAAACATCAAAATCAAATAAGAGGTATTGGATCTAAAAAAAAATTAAAACAGATTATATGTTCACATAACATGGATTCAAAATTGGTTTTCTAAACCTATTTTATGTATAAACAGACCTAACAAACCCATGGTAAAACACCCTTGCTTTAACATGCATAGCTTAAGTTAAAAAAAAAACTAAAACAATATTATATATCAAAAACAAACTTAAATAACAACTTTAATGTATCAAAAACACAAAAAAAAAACTTCAAAATAAACATCATCAAATAAAAACACAGCAATAAAGAGGTGAATACAACATTACTTGTTAAGCATTCAAATATGTTTTCTATACTTATAAACATAAATATAAAACAAAAGTAAATAATAAGAAAAAATCAAAAGATGGCCACAAAGGACGTACTTTTAGAGCAGAAAAGTATACTTAGAACAACTATTCTCTCTTTGTTTCTTTCTTTCTTTCTTTCTTTTTGAAATGTTTGCCTCTCATAAACTTGCAAAGCTAAGAAATCTTTTATTTGAATCCAACCTTACTCAATTTGAAGGTTTGTAGCTCTACATTCATTAGTTTGAAGTTGTCAACTCGATCAACTAAAACTGTCAAAAATAGAGGTCAATCGACCGAACGACGGGTCACTCACCTTTTCTTCTTTAAGTCTGAATGACGCGTCATTTAGGGTTTTTTATTTGAGAATAGCAAATTTTAATTGAGGCCCTATTCTTCCAATTTCTTTTTATTGCATCTATAATTGCCTTCAAACTTTTAATTTCATGCAATTTCACCCCTTGCCAAACTTAATTATCATCCCCTAAGTTGTTGCTTTTTTTTATTTTGATCTTTGGTTTTGAATTTATGCATTTTAACCCATTAATTGATCAACAAACTTTTAATTTCTTTAATTTGGCTATGATTTGGTCAATTTCAACCCCTATATTTACACACATTTTCCAGTTTAATCCTTGGTTTTGGATTTCTTCAATTAAGTCTCTAATTTTCCATCAAACTTCAATATTTATGCAATGAAACCCCTGATTTGACCAAATTAACTTCTAAAAATTACAATTCGACCCCTAGACTTTAATTTATTTCAATTAAAGCCAAAATTGACTTTAAAAAATAATTTTTCTTGCAATTAAGCCCATAATAAATTCAAATAAACCTTAAAAAAAATTCTAATTGAGTTCTTAAACATCCAAATTTGAATTTTCCTCCTCAAATTGAATTGTTTTTACTAATAAAGTCTTCATTAGTTGAAAATATACTGTTAAAATTTTTAATCTTGTATATTTAATCTTCATCAACCATTTTTTGGCAATTTCCTAGGCGTTATGATATACTCTTCTTATTGATATACATATATATATTTTTTATTTTCTTCCAACCTTTTTCAATTATTTTGTATTTTCTCTTTTTTTTCTAAATTTTTTTGTTTATATGGGGCCCTAAAATGGGTAACAACAATTATTGCTATATTTTTTTAC
>Ga0325401_1003750_pt1 | contig 14071 bp, 4 predicted proteins | sample PopdelMetagenome_FD_205666 | JGI IMG/M metagenome (GOLD analysis project Ga0325401, IMG submission 205666) | Populus deltoides microbial communities from Bellville, Georgia, United States - Xylem-PdKOR-R2 | ecosystem: Host-associated > Plants > Phyllosphere > Stem > Wood/Secondary xylem | place...
TTCCTGCTTGAGGCAAAGTTATTTAGTTTTTGAAGACATTTTCATATCCTTTTGTTAACCTGATCTGTTTATTGTTACAGAGGAAATCTGACGAGCACATGCGAACTATCTGATGTAGTGCAGAGATGAGAAGGAAAACAGGGAAGAGGAAAGGAGGAGGTGGAGATGGAGATGGAGGAGGAGAAGAGAGAGGATTAGAGGAGAGAGAATTAGAGAACATTACATTTAATCTATCATCCAAAACTGTTTGACAATAAAATATAATAACTTGAAAACTAATAATACGAAAATATGTAGTAGGTAACTCCATCACCCCTCCCTTTGGCTGCAAGAACTGCGCTCAAGAGTGTGATGTAGATTATTATTATAACATTGTAAGCCAAATGACATTGCTTTTTTATTAGGGTTGTTCATGATTCGGTATGGTTTGGTTTAGACTACAAAAACCAACCGAACTGAGTAACTTAAATTTTAAAAAATTTAAACCGAATTGGACTGAAAACCGGTTCAAACCGAACCGGTTCGGTTCGGTGAAATTCGGTTTTTTTAGCCATAAAACTGAGAAATCCAATCCTATCATATATGAGTTTTTTTCAGTTTAGCTAGAATCTTGTTGTTCAAATCCTGCAAATATGGCAAAGCCCTAAAAGTGTTAGCATTCTGATTAATAAGAATATTTGCTGGTAAAGAAATTTACAAAAAAAAAAAAAAAGGACAAACTGGATGAAGAGGCTAGCCTTCTCCCATGGGCAATAGCTGTCATCACACTTTTCACTAGGCCACCAATCTAAAGTTGCATATTTAAAATTATCATTAGTTTTTGCAATAGAAGTTGTTTTTTAGCGTGCTCAGCAGGCCAAACAGGCCAATGCAAACCATGCTAAAAACCAAAAGTAAGTTGATTGTCTCTATTCTCCTTTACCCATTTAACAAGAAGACGAACTAGATCTTCCCGACAACTTGCGTAGAAATAAAGAGAGAAGCCAAAGAGATGGTGATGTTGATTTTTGTTTGGCTTGCGTAGAAGAGATGGAGATATGGGTTGCACAGAAGAGATGGAGATGATGCACAGAAATAAAAAAAGAAGCCAAGGAGATGGAGATGTGGGTTTTTCTTCGGCTTACACAAAAGAGATGGAGATGTTGCACAGAAATAAAAAAAGAAGCCAAGGAGATGGAGATATGGGTGGATGACTTAGCTTTTGAGTTTTAATATGGAGAGTGGAGGGCGGCGGCTTTTTGTGTTATCAGTTTTGAGATGGAGAGTGGAGGGCGGGGTAATTTGTTAGGGTTAGGTTAATTGCAGTATTTATATCCCTTTTGTTTTTTTGGTTGGCTCGGTTCGGTTCATTGGTTTCGGTTTTAAAACCGAAACCGAATCGAACCGACAAGATTTTATGGTTTTAAAAATCGGTTTAATCGGTTTTTCATCTCGGTTCGGTTTTCTCAGTTAATTTTTCTTTGGTTTTTTTGGTTTTCTCGGTTGTTTATTTTTTTTAACACCCTTACATTTTACCATGGAAAAAAGTAGCACCTCTTATAAAACTTTGGATTGTTCTATTGCTTTTACTTGAAAAGTTCAATTTGGTCATTGAAGTTTTAGTATTTTACAATCTGGTTCTAAACTTTATTTTTTTTTATTTTAATTCTTAAAAGCTTATAGAGAAAAGAGAAAATTATTTAAAAAAGCAAAGGAGAGACGTTAATCTGGGTATAAATAGGTTTGTTTTCAAAAAACAAAATCAATGATGGTGGTTTGATTTTTTAATCATGTCGAGAAAAATATATTAGAACACACAAAAATTGTTTAGATTTAGTTTGATTTTGAGTTTTTAGACTGATTAGAAGGTTTTTATTAGTTGTAATATCTTAATGTAATATTATTGTATAGTTAATTGCTTGATTTAATAGTTTTATTGATAGGAAATACTTGTACATAGTTGCCTAATTTAGAGTGGTTGTAATATGGTACATAGTGATTATATGTTGTAATTATGATAATACTTTTCTATTTAATGAGAAGAAATTCTCCATTGAAAGGTATTCAAATCATCATTTTGACATATATTAGAGTTGTAATTCTAAATTCCATGGTTAATTCTCTAGGATGAATGTTTTTTTTTTCCATCTCTTCTAGGTTGAATTGTGAGATTTTTTTTTGGATTTCTCTTTTTAGACTCATTGATTTGGGGCTATCAACATTTAAATATCTCAATGACTTATATCCTTATGTTTCGAAAATATTGTTGGATTTTAAAGTTTTGATTTTTTGGATTTTTTTAATAAAAAAATGTATTTTTTTATAAAATAATTTTGGAGATCTAAAATTGGGTTATGACAATATTATTATCATAGGTCATGTTAATTGTACTTTCATCTCCAACTAGATATCTCTTAATTGAATGCTAACTAGTTTTAAGTTTCAATTTTAAAACATTCCAAGAGGATGAGTCACTGATTAATGATTAGGGTTTGGCCAAATTGATTATGGTCATCTGATCATGTCATAAGATCTTAAAAAAAGATAAGTATGATGCTATGATGTTGGCATTAAAGTGATATCCTTGATTTTTATATATTTTTACAACATTATTAATTTCAATTCTATTCTAGTTCATCTTAAATTTCTCTATTTTATATACTTTATTTATTTTTATATAGAAAAAAACAAATTCATAGAGTTGTGGGCTTTGAAATGAGAAATCAACATTTAATCATCAAAACTCTAGCTAAAACATTGGTCCAAATTGGATTTTGGTTCATTATATTGAGAAAGCTCATTTGAAAGCCAATTAAATGAGAAAATTAATCTTTAAAAGGTTGATTAACTTATGTACATGTTTTGGGCAAGAATGAAAGGAGGAAAATGCCTATTCTAAGAATTGGAAATTTCCTCACTAGAAATTTCAAAAACATATCTCGGTAAATTACACATAATTTTGGCTAAAAATATCCAATCAATTTAATTTTGATGTTAGGAGAAATATAAGAGAGAGCTTTACAATTTAGATCTTTTATAATTTTCTCAAAATAAGTCGACAAATAAAATTAGACTAGAAGTTTGGAGACTAAAGAAGAGAAAACAACCAAAACCGATAAGTTAGGGCTTTTCATCATTGAAATTTACAATTCAACATTGGGTGAGGAATAATCATATTAAATAAGAGTTTGTCAATGATTAAGAAATTCAACTTAAACAAAGTCTTTTTTTTAATACTTTTTATTCTTTCTCCATAAAGATTATGGTTTATAATAATCTTATTATGAGTTGCATATTATTGTTGAGGCTTAATATTGCATCTCTATGACATTCTCAAATTTCTTAGTTATTTTATTACAGTATTTATCAATCCTTATTGAGTGTGTCATTGTGTCTAATACTTTGAATTATTGACCACCATTCAAATGAATTTTTATGCATGTTGGTCTCGAGAGATTGTATATGATATTTGCTTCTTAGTAATATATTTTAAGAATCAGTTTGGCTTAGTTAGGTAAATCAGAAACCTTAGTATCTTGCCTATCAATGAATTTATTTTAATATCATGTTTTTGTTTAATTTTTATTTACCAATCTGTTAATTTTCTTACACATATGCATCTTTTTTGTGCCTTGAAATAATTTAGGACTAGAATAATTTTAATATCTAGAAGATAGATTGTTCCTGTGAGAATGATAATTTTAATTATAATAAACTATTTAAAGCAATTAGTATACTTTCTATCAAAATTTTATATCAATAAGCACTAAAATATCAACTGAAAGTTGATATAGGCAATGACATTGGAAAATACAAAAGCATTATAGATTGCATATGGATATTGTGATTCTGTTTAGTATATGTTTTTTTTATTAATATGAAAAATTAGATGATGAAGACCCATATTATGGCATGTTTGATGTGGTAGGGTCCAACATGATAAAGGTTACACCATTAGCCTTTGAGTTTGTGAATTGTTTTTAAATTTCTTGTAGTCAGAGGGATGACCTTTATCAATTGCATTGATTGATTGATCACCATCCATTCTAACCTTTTTTTTTCTTGTCTAATATTTATATCATAACTAATATATTGTTTCTCAACTAATTTGTCCTACCAAGCTGTTGACCTAACAAATAATCTTAATGATCAATCATATGCTAATATATTGATTGATTGTTGATTTTCTAATCAATATGTTATATGCTCATCGGTTCTTCCTTTCAACAAGGAGAAATAATAGCTAAGAACTTAATCTTGAGCAGAGACAAGTATCAAGCGCACAAATCAAATAAAATACAAGGTTCTAAACTTGACTTTAATTTATTAAAAAGAAAGAGTAAGATAAATTAAACTAATATAGGTAAAAATTCAAGAAAGAAACAAATAAATAAAGGAAAAAATGAAAACAAAAAAAGTAAAAATAAAAAACAATAAATTGGATAAATAAAGGAAAAACTTAAAATAAAAAATAAAAAGCAATAAAGTGTGATAAATAAAGGATAAATTACAAAAATAAATTATGTATATGATACTGTCTATTATTTTAAGTAATTGAATAACTTTTTTATATTGTTATAGAGATGAAATCCTATATGGATTATAATTCCTAGCCCTATTTAAGTTACTTATAGCATATTAGGAGCTCGCAATATAAATCCTAATACAATTCGTATTCCTATCAGCACGTCTCTTTCCTATCAATCACATATTTACTAACTAATTTGTTGTTACCTGCGAAAAACTTCTTATTCAGAATCAAACTTGATCTTCTAGTTAATCACTCTAAAGTGATCTTTCTCAATCAAAAATAGGAAAGGATTACAAAATTTGGTAGAATTTCTATATTAGTTTCCATCGTTTTCATTCTGCCATATAGTTATCATGTTGTTAGATTTATGAGTAATTTTAATTTTGCATAAGCAAAATTAAACATCTTTCATTAGAGGAGAATAAACATTGTTTCATTTTAATATCGTTGAATTTTTTATAATGCTTTATTTTATTTTATTATTTTGTTAATGTGCTTTTCCTTTTTTTTTGTCCTTTTTCAAACTATAATTTAGATTTGCAGGAAATATGTTCGTGCTACGAGTAAAAGGATTGTAAGTTACCTAAGTGAAGAAAGTTAAAATAAAAGAATTATATACATAGTTTGTTGGATTGTTATAGAGAATACAATATAATGATAAGGAAAAAAATTAATATAAAATACTGTCTAAAAATATTTGATTTTTTAATATCATTTAATTGGGATCTTAAATCAACCTTGATTATGTATTTAATTTATTATTTACTTCACAATGTTCACTTCAAGATAAAGAGATATAAACACGGACTCATTTCATGTAAATTTATTAGACTTGACGCTATATGTATATATTTTTCTAGGAAATATTGGAGTAGCATTTTATTCTATATGGAAATTCCAACACCTGGGAACAATATCAAGAGACTCAAGACAATAGGAACTTCCTAGGGGACCAATACTTTCAATTTTCTTTTAGTTGATAATATTAACAATAATAATGATAATAATATGTTTACATTATAAATAAAAATCCATATATAAATCATAGAAGAATAATGATTATTCATAACAAATAAGGGAATCAAGCTATAATCAATCGAGTATAGTGGAAGCAACCATGTTGAAAGAGTCTTGATTGACTAGAAGATTTTAGGAAGCAATCGACTACGCGACCAAGAGTTATGATAGACCACAAGATTTTAAATACACATGATGAACAAAAAAGCTTAGTTCTTTTTAGAGCAGGAGTCCTTAATAGAATAACTAATAAGAAGTCATAAGGTTAGTTTAAGATTCATTTGGTATCAACCGATAAAAAGTTTAATTTATATTAGGATTTAAAAGACTTTTTAGATTATACCAATATCTATATAAGATTAGGGTTCACATGTTTAGATAGGATTCAAAATCTATACCAATATATAAAAGGTCATACAATCATTGTAAATGATAGCTAGCCCCATATATGTAATTTCAATCATATTTTTACAAGTTTTAATACTATTTATTTTCTTAGTTTATTTACAATTTTCTCTATTTTTCATCACCTAAATCATGAAATTATCTTTATCTCCTTCTTTAAAAACCTATCATTTCTCCTTTTGTGGTATGGCTTTGGAGTAAATAGCCTTTTATTAGAGTTCAAGATCTTATATCCTCATACTCTGCTTGATTTTATAAGGTTGATACCAATTTTTTTTTTTATTAAGTTCTTATTACGTAGTTTTTCCTTCTTAAAAGATAAAATGCTTAACTAGTAACATTTTGATTAAAAGATTATTTGAGTGATAAACAAATAAAACATAATCCCAACCTCTTTTCATATGATTTCTCCTTTTAGTCAAAGCTTGGTCTTTAACTGCTTTTTATGTCATATAATATAGATTAAATTTAGAAAATGCTAATGTCAATTTGCTAATAAAATCTCTTAAAAAAGATTCTAATAATATATATTTAATTAAATTTGTTTTACAAATTGCAAAAACATCAACTAGTAATATATATTAGTGTAACTTAACAAAAAAAAAGGGGTAAAAATACAAAGACATAATTTTTCCATTGATATATATCTTTCTTCAACTTATATGAGTACACAACTAAGGTAATACATAACATGTTCATGCATAGAATCATTTTCTTATGCCAATGTTCTACTAATTGATCATTATACTACCAAAATGTATAGCCTTAAAGGCTTTCCAAATCTTAGCGGGGCCAACTAGAGGTTATGCTAGATAGGCTTTATGCCTTCAAAATCAATATGCTACTTTCCAATCCATTAAAACACATCAGGGTTCTTTTATTTTAACTATTTAATAAAGGGTTTAATCTTCCTTGTAGATTTTACAGTGAACCTCCTTAGAAAATTAATATTGCCAATAAAGCTTTATGATTCTTTCTTATTTTAAAGAGGTCTTGCTTTCATGCTTACTCGTGTTTTATTCTTGTCCACTTCTATTCTTTGTTGGTACCCTAAAAATCTAAAAACAATTAGTAGCTTACACACTAAATGCATATTTAAAGAGATTCATTTTAGGCCGTATATCCTTACTTGTTTAAAGATAACACATAACACATCTAGGTGGGTAGATCTGGATTTTAACTTTACCATAATGTCATCAGTGTAAACTTTTATATTGTGATTGATCATAGGGGAGACTCTGAAAAAAATATAAATATAAAAAAAAATTCCACTCCCCTTTACATATATATGATTAATGGAAAGGTTGAAATTACATTAAAAGACACAAGACATTATAGTTGGTATCAAAACATGGTTATGATTCGATAGCATTACAAATATGAAAGGTATTGTTTATGAACAATATGTATTACATAATGGTTCAAACATGATGGGGAGTTTATTAAGAGTGTTTTTATTGTTCTGAGAAGTTTGGAATTTAAAGTGTTATAGTCTAATTAATTGGTTAATCAAAATTAGGATTTATTGTCTTAGAGTTTTGGATATTAAAGTACAATTAGCTATTGCGATTATATCATAGTTTGTTGCGTGAATGATTATATCATCCTTACAGGGATAATTAGAGATTAATGAAGGAATGAGTATTTGTTAAAAGGGATTGTGCTAGATTAGTTAGGTTATCCCAGATGACTTACTAATGACTTGATAGATTGGTTGATGAGAAATTAAAAGCTATTAAAAATTTAAAATGTTTAAGTATAAGTTTAATGGTTCATTTCATGAAATATTATCAAAGTAAAGTCATAAAGGAGGATGTGGTTTTTAGAGGAAAACAAGTGACAGGAAATAGCCAAAGAGCAAGCAATCTTATTTATGAAGTTTAGATAATAAAGCTACGAGGATGAAAATAACTTTGGAAATATTGAGCAAGATTTTAAGACAATATCATTGTTCTTTCACTGCCTACATTTGAGAATTTAATCCCCATTGTTCAATTAGGTTAAAAATTTGGTGGCCTTTTATTTATTATGGCAATAAGTATAAAATTTGTTAATTGGGTCTTATGTTGGATAATATGAAGGTCTCTGGTCTAATTAAGAGAATCTTTATTGTAATATTTATGGTGTTAATACACTTATGCATGACTAATAAGGTACCGAATTCTGGGTTAGGCTAGGCTAAAGTGACGTTACCAAACATAAGAACCATTTTGGTCTGTTTATACCAATATCACTAGAGAATTATAGTTTGTAATTCAGATTGACCTACTAGAAATAATCTCAATTCCTAAGCTTGAAAAATTAAACCATAATTTGATTCAAGAATCAAGTGTAGATGGTGAAGACATCATAGAGAATCAACAAAGGTTTAATGATAAAGAATACTGCTATCTGACATCGCAACGAACTTTAAAAGAGAGAGGAAAGAAAAGATATATAACATCTTGTTCTTTGAAGGGAAATGTCTAGTTTAAAGAGTTGTCACCTAGTATTATAGTCACTAAGAACCCTAATTGGTTAAAAAAGATTCTATGGTACATGACTGGTTATGCTAAAAGAAATATATTATCACTTTTAAAACATCTTGCTTAAAGTAGGCTGCATTGTTAGTTTTTTTTTTAAAATGCTAAGGGCTTGTTGTGCTATGGTACCAGTGGTTTGCCCACAATATTCAAGATTCTAGTGTCAATGAATATTCAACTAAGAAATACTTCTAACTATAGCATTGGCAAGTACAACATGCAAGTAGTCTAATATTCTTAACTATGGCACCAATGAATATTAAGGTTCAAAGTTATTGTTAATCCTAGTGCTAATATTCCTAGCTCTAGTGTTAATGAATAATGATAAAAAAAAAACATATTCCTAATTTTGGCATAGATGATTTTAATATTCATAACTCTGGTGTTAGTGAATATTTCTAGTGATATTCCTAATTTTAATATTGATGAATATCACTCAAATCGATATTCTTGATTATGGAGTTAGTGAATATGTATTTCCTTTTTTTTTGAATTTTTGGTTTGAATTGTAGAGTTTTTATGTAAAAAAAAAAGTATTCTTATTTTTCATTGTTTCTTTCTTATTTTTATTATTTATTTTTAAGTAATGGCTAGCTATGAGTCCATTGTTCCAAAACATTAGAATTAAATGTCAAAAAAATTTTATTTTAAAAAAACAAGCGGGTCTATAAATTTGTTTTAAAGCCCAAAAAATACATGCAAAATATTTTTGTGTTTTTCATTTTATTTTTTTAGGAATGATCATTAAACATTTTCTTAAAATGCTAAAACATGCGAAGTATTTTTAGTGTGAAAATACTAACAAAACCATGAATAGATACGAAACTATATATTTTAGGTAAAACTTGGCCATATGCAAGATTTGTTTCAAGAAATAAAATTTTAGCAACCCATAATTTTTGAAATAAAAAGGCAATTTTTGCGATTAATAATAACATCCAAATGTTGGACCTGTATCAACCATAATTTTGCAACAAGATTCATTGCTATGTTAAACAGCATAAAACTTAGCATAACATGTGGGTACATAGCTTCAAAAGGAAACGACCATAAAGTTCATTTTAGCAAGATCTTAACAAAAGCATGCCAAAATGGATAACAAGTCCTTAGGCCACATGGATAACCAAGACCAGGACATCTCTCATCTTTTATCTTTACTACCGATGGTCTTGAATACTAACATTAAGAGACAACTTTCTTTAAACCAATCCTGCACGTGAAAGACCAAAACAAAAATTCTTTTAAAAAAAAAGAATTCATAGTTTTTAATTTTTAAAATTTATTTACAATTAAGTCATACTGATTAATCATCACATTTTAATTATTGACCAATGGTTCTTATGTGTGCGACTCATTATAGTCCCTAATAAGTTATCCAAAATATAAATCATAATATTAAATAGATTAAACAATTGAATTTATTATTAATTCAAAAATTGATTGACTTATATTTAAATATCAAGTACAATGTCTAATAACCTGTCATGATCCCTTAAATATTAAGAAAGTCATAAGTGGTTTGACTTAACCTTTCAGTAACTATTTTCATAGTGTAATTATTATCTTTTTATCATGGATATTCTGATTTATACATTATAGCATGAAGTATGTCTGCTTTGTTAAATCATATTAGTTCTCAACATTATCGTTATTGATTATTTGAAGAAGATTTTGAAACTCTTTTCATTGCTCCTTCTCCAGTTGAAACCACTGTTGCCTGATCTGGAACCAGCTTTAGCTACTGTTCCATCTCCTGCACCGTTCTACGCCTTTTTGAATGAAACGCCTAACTTTGATGCTTTCTTCTTACCCACACGAGATTGTTACCTCGGTGAGAGCTCTGCATCCGTCTTGGACTGATAGGCGCGAAGTCGGGCTTACTTTTTTTTTTAAGTGCAAGTCCTGCCCTGCCTATCCCCTAAAAACCTAAGTGGCCTACCTGAGCCTTGAAAGCAAGAACTGTACGAGCCGAACGGACGAAACAAGCGAGTCCTACTTTGACTGCCTTGTCTTCCCACCCACTACACAGGCCCGAGTTAGGTACAAAGGCACTCACTTTTAAGCATATCGAGGCTAATGTAAATTAGTATGCCAAAGGGATAAGTCGATCCAAGCGAACCTGAAAGCTTTGAACCAGGCTACCCAACCATCGCTAGCGTAGTTGCAGTGTTATTGCTCTCTTCTTCTGAAGCTAAGATTCCCTTATTTGTTGTTAGTTGGTAAAGGAGCCATGCTTCTTGAACCCGCATTCCGCTCAATCCTAAAGAAGGGAATGGTTTAAGGGATGCCACTAGCTTTCTAATTGATAAGACCGATCCCTCTTCTATTAGTCTAGTCCGTTTTGGTGAAAGGACGAATGGATAGAAAAAGGCTTAGAATCGGTAGTTTCGATCGATGAATCACGTGTCTCTCTTTTCTAATTGGATTTGTTCTCTGCAGTTGATGATCAGCGAATCATCAATCAGTCTTTCAGTGTTTCCGCTCGATAATGCTCTTATTGCTAACAAAAAAGAGCGAAGAATGAGATGCAAACAACCGAGAATCACATAGGGATTCTGGCAACCTATTGAGTGGAATTCAAGAGACACGCCCTCGAGCTTATAGCTACAGGAGAGGGCATACCTTACTACATTCCTGCCTAAAGCAAGGGAATGGTCGGACTCAATGGCATAGCCAACAAGTGCATCAAGAGAAGGAACTACAACTCACCCACGAAAAGAAAGCAGAGCTCCTTAAGCAACCTACGTGATCAAACTTATCACACCTTGGCTAAGAATTGTACAATCAATACTATTTGAGAATAAACGAAACATTTTACTTAATTCACCTAGGTTGATGAATTCTCTATTGATTACTTAAATACCTTCATATAGTTTATGTTATACCCAATATCTGCATGTTTGTTACCCTTGATTAGAACAATGTGTAGTCATAATCAAAGCATAACACTCCCCATATAAGATAACTTAATGATCTTAAGTCTAAGGATCACTTACACATCTATCACGTGAGTCTTTTCATAGATATAAATAATATCTTCATATGGAATTGTCTTGTGGATCTGTTCAACGTACATGTCATCTGATAAGCATCTACATATTAGTTTCAGAAAAATTGACCAGGAAACTTTAAGAACAATGCTTTGATGCAATATGAATCTCATAATTATAACAACTTTATGATTTTCTATGCAAAACATTTTTGTTCCATAAACTTGATCTTTACTCTAGATTTATTAATCAAACATTTGATTTCTTAATCAAATATAATTGAATATTAAAGATAAAGAAAGCCTTTATTAATAAGAAAAATGTTTTATTTGAATAAAATCAATGCTACGTATAACTAATTGATTACCTATATAGAAAATTCACTAACAGGAGCAAGATAATTGCTAGAATTAAAGTGCTGAAAATAAGAAAACTTATAAATAAAGCAAGAAAATAAACAATACTAAACTAGTAAAAAAAGACAGTTGAAATTGCATATATGGTACTGATAATTGTTTATAGTGACTATATGATTCTTTATATATTAGTGTTTACTACCTATCTAAACATTATATTCCAATCCTATATGGATGTTGGTATCAGGTAAGGAGATTTTATTAAATCCTAATACATACTAAACTCTTTCTCTATTAATACCACATGAATTCTAAACTAACATTATGACTTCTAATTAATTATTCTATCGAGGACTTCACCTTTGAATATAACTAAGCTTACTAGCTCTTCAAGTGCATTTAATCACTTTCCCTTGGTGAATTGTAACTTCTAATCACTAGGTTGACTGCTTCCTTAAATTTTATTGAATATGACTCTTATAACATGGTCAATTCTATTATAAATGTTGGACATGGAATTATAATCATAACTTCAAATTTGATTAATCTTCTTTACAAATTATCATAATAGATCGAAAGATATGATATGCAAATGTTGTCATAAGATATATTGGGGCTTTAATTTATGAAAACCATATTGATTAGATGAGTGGAAATGAGACTCATATCAGTGCCCACTTAGTTATAAAGTAAAATTCCTGTTTGTGTATCCAACATCCAACATGAATTGCTTATTAGTAAATTAAGTGAAGTGTTCAATAAAGAAACATAGATCAAATGGTAGAATTTGATTACTGTCCTGAGATAGAAAGGACAAAGACAATAGACACAAAAATATATTTGGTTAAAGAGACAAATACAGAGATATAAAAATAAATGTTTCTAGGATAATTTTAAAGTGCATTTTTGTACTTCCAAAACAGGAGGTACAAAAGGGACATGTCTTCAGAGACAATATTTTTCAGTTTTTATTTCTAAAATATCATTGTCAAAAACTCTCAATTCCAAAATTATACACTAAGATATGTAAGGATAAAAATGATTATTATTATAGTTTTAAAATCTAACTCAATGGTCGATCTAGGGCAAAACTCAGGTCATTGGTCGTGACCCGAGTCATGGGTCTGGTTGACCTGAGTAAGCGTATGAATAAAAATAATTTTTGTTATAATTTTAAAACCTGATTTGAAGATCGACTCAGGGCAAGGTCCGGATTACAAGTGGGGTTGACTGTTGACCCGAGTCAATATAAGAACAAAAATATTTATTATCATAATTTTAAAACCTGACTCGGGGGTTAATATAGGGTTATTCCCGGGTCACGTGTCAGGAGGATCAACTCGGGTTGACCTGGGTCAACATAAAATAAAATAGTTATTATTATAGTTTTAAAACTTGATTCAGGAGTTAACTTGGGGCAAAGCCCAAGTCACAGATCAAGAGGGTTAACCTAGGTTAATGTAAGGATAAAAATTGTTATTATTATAGTTCTAAAACCCGACTTGGGGGTCGACCGAAGCAAGGCCTAGGTCATAGGTAAGGAGGGTTAACATGGGTTGACTCAAGTCGATATATGAATAAAAGTGATTATTATCATAATTTTAAAACTCAACTCGGGAGTCGACTCAATGCAAGATTCAGGTTATGAGTCGGGAGGGTCAACTCGATTGACCCAAATTGTTTTTACAAATAATCAAAACAACCTTATTTTGACTATTTTTTTTCAAAAAATTCAATGGGTTTTTCACTAATGTTTTATCCCGGGTTGACTTGAGTTTTTTACTGGGTTAAGTCAAGTCAATTATTCCTCTATTTTTTCTTAAACTTAGATCAGTCCAGGCTTCGGGTCAACCCGTTAAGTCAGTCTTGGTCTTATAACTAAGGTTATTATAATATTATTAATTTTAAAACTCAATATATAAAAAAAAAATCTATTTATTTTTTAAAATATACAAGTTTGATAACTATATATTAAGGATAAAATATATTTTGTTATATCTTATTCACTATAACCAAACATGATAAAAAAAAATCTTATACATCATTATCAAATACCATTCTATCTCTATTTTGTTTTATATCATGTCTTTTATATCTCTACGGTTTTCATCTTTTCGGTTTTCCCAATAGTTACTAAACTCTGCATAGTAGAATACAAAGGAAATCAACAACTAATTAAATACGTTGAAATCGCATATATTAGAAACAAAATCGAAGAAAATAAAACAAATTAAACCCGTGAAATGAAAATGTCGAATTAAGTTTCTTAGC
>Ga0325401_1003751_pt1 | contig 14069 bp, 11 predicted proteins | sample PopdelMetagenome_FD_205666 | JGI IMG/M metagenome (GOLD analysis project Ga0325401, IMG submission 205666) | Populus deltoides microbial communities from Bellville, Georgia, United States - Xylem-PdKOR-R2 | ecosystem: Host-associated > Plants > Phyllosphere > Stem > Wood/Secondary xylem | place...
TCCTTTAAGAAAGGTTATTTATATTGATGGGGCCAGGCATTCATTTGTTTCCTTTCTTATTTATTTATTCTGAAAGTTAAAAAAGTAGCTTCAAATTAACACTCCCTACACATATGATCAGCTAGCTAGTTCGTGTCAAGATATCAAATGCCCTACTTCGGCCACCTCTGCTTCAGCCACCTGTCAAAGAGAATAGAGAATATAATGGTTAGCAAGTTTGTTAATATGGTTAGGCAGTTAATGAATTCTGTTACAGATGAGTAGAAAACGTAACCAAGCTTCTCATCTTCTATTGATATAAAATGAATGTAACAGTGCTGGGAACGTATTAAGTGAATAAAACACATAGACATTTTCTTCTTCCTCTGCATTACAGCAGCATCTTTCCCTAGTTCTATTTTGCTTCTTGCTAGCTTTCATGGTATCAGAGCTTAGGATTGTTAGTATCTTGTGAGCTTGTGATTTCTCTGCTTCTAATCTCTGTTTCTGGTGTTATTATCGCCATATTCAACCAAAAATTTCATAATAATGATCTGCCTATCATCTGTTTGATATATTGTCAAACTGAAAGACTTCTCTTCAAATACTCTTCTCAAACCTGTGATTCTCTTCCTCTTCTGTCGCTTGAACTTCAAAAATGGTAACAACTTCTCAACTACAGATCATCCAATCTCCAATTACCTCTTTACTTCCTATAGTTTCAATAGCAATAACCGTTAAATTGGATGACACAAATTACCTCATCTAGAACTTTCAAATGCAAATTCTACTGGAGAGTCATGGTATTTTAGGATTTGTTGATGGATCAACAAAGTGTCCACATCGGTTTGATGCAGTCTCTGATGTTGAAGGTGCTGAAACTAATGATTACAAAATTTGAAAAATGCATGACCGGGCATTGATGCAGTTGATTATTGCTACCCTCTCTTCAACTGCAATCTCTTACGTTATTGGATGTGTTAGCTCTCATGACATGTGGATTCAACTGAAGGATAGATTTTCCACAATCTCCAAGGGACGAATTTTTCAGATGAAAAGTGAGCTTCAAACCATCAAGAAAGGCTCCGATACTGTGACTCAATATTTGCAGAAAATCAAAGATGCTCGGGATCATCTTTCTGCAGCAGGGTTTATTTTGAAGATGATGACATTGTCATCTTAGCTCTCAATGGTCTTCCTTCTGATTATAACACCTTTCGGTGTATGGTTCGCGGCCGAGACAACGTGTTATCTCTTAAAGATTTTCGGTCTCAATTGCTGGTTGAAGAAGCTACTCTTGAGCAAACTTATTCTGCTGCTTTGTTTGTTCTTGCAATGATGGCTCAACATCAAGTATCTCCTAGCAAAGCTCTTGTTCTTGATGAAGGTAACTCTCATTCTTATCCTTTAAGCTCCAAGTCTGCTCCACCTCCTAGTTTCCATGGAGGATTTAATGGTCATAACAGTGGATTTCATGGTTCCAATGGTGGATACTTTGGCAATCGGGGGTCTCACTTTAAGGGATGTGGTAGAGGACGTCATCAGTATCAGTTCAGTCCATGTCCTTATCAGGTTCCACCTACGTCTCACTCTGGTATTCTTGGTCCTGGCATTGACATTCCTACATATCAAATTTGCACTAAGAAAGGTCATGTAGCTGCTGATTGCTATCAGCATCACACTCTGCCTCCTAATTCTGCCTCTTCCATTCAATGTCAAATTTGTTGGAAATTTGGGCACACTGTTGTTCAGTGTTATCATCGAGGTAATTTCAGCTATCAAGGTCGGCCTCCCTCCAGTAATCTTAGTGCTATGCATGCTGCGTTCCCACCTCCTTCTCCTCCAGAACAATTTTGGGTGGCTGATACTGGCGCCACCACACATATGACCTCTGATTTGGCTCAACTTAATCTGGCTGCACCTTTCTGATATTGTTACCACTGCAGGAGGTTCAGGTTTGACCATTTCTAATATTGGTTCCTCTATTCTAGATGTCAATCATTGCTCCTTACAATTAAAGCAAGTTTTGCATGTGCCAAAACTCTCTCAAGACTTGTTATCGGTTCATAAGTTGTGCAAAGATAACAACTGTCGTTTTATTTGTGATGCTTTTGGTTTTTGGATTCAGGACAAAATCACGGGGAATGTTCTCCTCAAGGGACTGTGTAGAGCTGGGTTATATCCTATTCCTTTCTCTTTTTCGTTTCCTTCACAGTCTCTCTTTCCAAATAATTTGGTTTGTTATCTTGGTAAACAGGTCAACACAAGTCTTTGGCACAAGCGTTTTAGTCATCCTTCTAACACAGTCACCTCTGCTATGTTAAAACAATCCCAGATTTCTTTCACCTCAGACACATCCAAACTTGTTTGTACCACTTGTCTAGAAGGTAAACTTGTCAAACTTCCTTTTCCTTATCCGGCAGTTAAATCTGTTAAACCTTTAGAGGTCATTCATAGTGATGTTTGAGGGCCTTCTCCCACTGTATCTGTTGAAGGTTTCAGATATTACGTTAGCTTCATTGATGAATGCATTCGATTTACTTGGATTTTTCCAATGATCAATAAAAGAGAGGTTTATTCCATTTTTGTTTACTTTCATACCTTCTTAGTTACTCAATTCTCTGCTACTCTTCGAGTCTTTCAGAGTGATGGGGGTGGTGAGTATCTTAGTAATAAATTCAAACATTACCTCCTTACCAAGGGTATTATCCATCAAATGTCTTGTCCCTACACTCCGGAACAAAATGGCCTTGCTGAGCGTAAACATCGGCATATTTTAGAAACAGCCATCACTCTATTACAAACTGCCCATTTACCTCCGAAATTTTGGTTTCATGCTTGTGCTACTTCCATTTATTTGATTAATAGAATGCCCTGTCAAATTCTTCAACACAACTCACCATATTTCCTGCTCTATGGTTCTCCACTGGTTGTTCATCATTTGCGAATTTTTGGTTGTGCTTGTTTTCCTTTACTCAAGCCTTATAATTCTAACAAGCTTCAGCCCAAGACTTCCACTTGTATTTTTCTGGGGTATGCAGGTCAGTATAAGGGGTATCTTTGTTTTTCTATTCGCACAAATCGTTTCTTTGTCACTAGACATGTTCTATTTGATGAATCCATGTTTCCTTACTCATATGTGCTTCCTGTATCCCCTTCCACTTTCTCATCCCCTTGTTTACATCCCATTGTGTTCCCTCTTATTTCTCCTCCTACTCCAGCGGCTGTATCTCAGCCTCTACTGTCTTCCAATTCCTTTTCTCAGTCTGCACTATCTCCTCACAGCCTACACTGTCTCCGCCTCTGCCTATTCTGTCATCTACACAGTCCCCTCTCCCTGTTGATCCTGACTTCCAGCCTGAGAATCTATGTGTGGTCTTACCTCTTTCACCACTAAATCTTCATCCTATGACCACCAGGTCTAAGAATGGTATCTCCAAAAGAAGGGCTTACTCTGCCTCTGTACACTTTGTTGCTTCTTCTCAGGTTGAACCCCATTCCTTCAAGGCTGCTTCCACCATTCCTAAATGGCAGTCTGCTATGCAGGAGGAGCTTGATGCTCTTCATGCCCAAGGTATTTGGGACTTGGTGCCTCTCCCACCTGCCAAGAATCTTGTTGGCTGTAAATGGGTCTACAGAATCAAAAAGAATGCGGATGGTTCTATAGCTAGGCATAAAGCTCGGTTGGTGGCCAAGGGTTTCAGTCAAGAGGAAGGTATTGACTATAATGAAACCCTTAGTCCTGTCATGAAACCTACTACGGTTCGTTTGGTCCTTGCTCTTGCAGCTCAGTTTAACTAGTCTTTACGGCAACTTGACGTTACCAATGCCTTTTTGCATGGTCTTCTGCATGAGGAGGTTTATATGACTCAGCCCCAAGGTTTTGTGAGGAAGCTTTGTTGTTACTCAATTTTGGACCCCAAGTGCTGGAGACGGTGTATACCCGTTTTGAACTGAGTGTAGCTCATATTTGCTGGAAAATTGATAAAAGAGGAGGAGAAAGAAATATTTTTTCTGAAAACCTGTTTGAGCTGTTTTCTGCTCTTTTTATCCTTCCCCTTTGCTGCCAAAATCATCAGGTGTTTTAGATTGACTAGAGGTCTTCATAATGCTAAATTCGTTCCTTCGTTATCTTGTTTTTAAGGTTGGATAAATCCCTCAAAATTTGCACTGAAAAAAATGATTCTATTGTTATCGCAATTTTTTGTTCCAACTTAGGCTCTGATTCTGACTCGGTTTTGTACGATATCTGACCATCCTAGGTATATTCTGTCACTCATTACATGTTGAAAAATTGACGTACACCTTTATTAGGTCCTAGGGATCATTGTTCTTAGAGCAGATTCTCAGTCAGATTTGGATGCTCAGTATTTGTCAGATCAAGAACCTTTTGACCAACTAGATTACTACCAGTTTCTGTTCTGTAAAAAGATTTTATCTCACTTCGACTCCTTCATCAAAGTTGTAGTCCTAGACGCGTAGATGAATTTGAGCTTTTGAATCACTTGATTTCGATATCAGAGGCCTAAGATGTTCCCATTTGAATATCTAACGTGAAGGCAGAGAAATTTCCGCGAGAAGGATATTGACCCGAGTCTGCACTAAAAAAACTCTATTTTTGGCCTAGTTTTTGTGATTTTTGTTCTTAGTTCATACTCTCAGTCATATCAGAATTCTCGGCATTTGTCAATTTTTGAGTTAGACCCGGAGATCCCTTTCGACCAACCAAATTACTGCTAGATTTTGTTATGTAAAAAGATTTTATCTCACTTCAACTTCTTCATCAAAGTTTTAGTCCTCGACGCGTAGATGAATTTGGGCTTTTGAATCACTTGATTTCGATATCTGAAGCTCAAGATATTCCCATTTGAATATCTAACGTGAGGGTAGAAAATTCTGCCGCAGGAAGGATATAGCCCAAGTTCGCGGGGCTGATTCGAAGGATTTTTTTGGACCAAGGACGGAATCGAAAATTGTTAAAATGAGGGATTGAATTGAAGAGGGATATTGAAAGCTGGAGAGGGGGCTGGATCATCATAAATGATAGGATTTTTTCCACATCGAATAAGGAAAATGAGACTTTGCAGCTGCACCCTCCATCTGATTTCTTTCCTTTTTTCCGCTGCAAATTCCTGCTATTTTTCCTTTATCATCATGCCTGAATTTTGGAGCTGCAACCACGTTTTTTCTTGCCTCATTTCAAAGGAAGCAGCTGGCCCTATGGAAGGAAAGAAAATAGCCACACCCTCCTCTAAAACTGGAAAGAAATCAGACGTAAAGCACCAGCACAAAATCAGAAAATTGCAGCTTCCTTTTGCGTTTTTTTACTGCAAATCAGTAGGGATTTACGTCATAGAATTAATGCATTAAATCTTTTCTAAATAGAGATATTCTAGACTATATATAAGCCCTTCTAATGACGTAAAGAGGGAGGAGGAGAGCAGAAAAATAAGAGAAAAAATGGAGAGAAAAGAGCAGCCAAAGAAACAGCCAAAGACAAACAAGAAAAACATAAGAGAGGCAGAGTAAAAAACACAGCAAATAGTGGGAGCTTTCTTTCTTGCATTCTGGTGTTATTGTGAGGAAAGAGGAGAGAAAGAATACAAGACGAAGAGGGAGCTTTGCTGCTAAAACCTTGACAACAACATTTGCTTGGTTTTATTTCATCTTTTGCAGAAAAGAACACAGTGATACCTGCAGGTAAGTCTTAACTTTCCCCTCCTTTGCTGCCTTTAAATCTTTTGTACCTGTTTTGTTTATGTTTTGCACATTAGTTTTCAATTTTAGACTGTACAATGCCCATTTGCTTTATGTTGTTCCTGCCGTAGTTTTGAGTTTTGGATGGGAGACTATGTTAAGATTTGGCTAGCCTCTGGTGTTCTTTTTTTATCTCCTTTCTTTCGCTGGTTCAGAATTAAGGAACCGGGGAAGGGGGCTGTTGTTTTCTTCATCAACAGCTCCCTTTTCTGTTCGTGTCCTTCCATTTTTTTTTTTTATTGAAAGAGCCGGCCAGGTCTTGCTTTGGTTTCTAGTCCATGATATATGTGTGTTATAAAAGCATGCCGTCCCAAGCTCTTCTTTTTTTTGGTATGAAAATAGCATGACAGTTTTTTCTCCCGGTTTGTTAAAAAGAAAATAGGTCATGAGTCATGGTCACATGCAATGGGATTTTGATTTAAAAATTTCAGTTTCAAAACTTTGGCTCCCTCATGCATACGGGTTTTGTCCTTTCCAATGTACAGTATTTTAAGTTGATTTGGCTTTGAACGATTTTTTGTTACGAATTGTTTCAAGTTTCTCGTAGTTCTTGTAATATGAATCATGGCTTGCTACTTTCCATTTTGGTGTTTACGTCTAATTGTGATGTTTGTGTTTTGACAAAAAAAAATATATATAAAAAATGTTTTCTTGTGTGTTGCATACGGCCAATACCCTAACATATTTTGAACGTTTTTTTATATACAAAAAAATATTTGAAGTTTTAAAAAAAAATGTTTTTTCGCATGGATTTCTTAAACACAACAAAAAATTATTTTCTTGCATTTCTGGATTTTACAACATGTTTGTAAAACTCCAAAGGGTATTGGCCAATATTCCAAAAAATATAAAAATCTTATTTTGGGGGGGAATTCATCTATTATTCACCGCTAATGTTTGGATAAAGAAATCCTTAAAGGACGAATATCCAAAATATTATTGAGAATAATTGGTTATTATTCACTGTTAATATTTGGATAAAGAAACCCGGAGTGGTAAATATCCAAAATAATTTTCTAGGAATAATAAATCCGCACACATCCTTGAAAGAAGCCTTAATTATAATCAAGGACATTTCAATTTTTTACTCCACGGTTCACGAGCCGTGAGAGTATAAAACACTAAGACAAAAAAAAATAGATTTTTAAAGCACTCTAGATTTCTAAATTTTTATCCCTTCTCCTTTCGATTTACGAGTTGCAAACTCTTGAAATACCAAGGGAAAAATGAGCTTGTTAAGCACATGGAATCTCCTTGGATTTCTATCTTAATAAATTTAGTGAGAATCAAACCTAGAAAAACTGATGGGATTAGAAAACACCAACACCATAGCAGATTATAAAGCAAACCAAACACCAAGCAGCTTACCTTAGGTAGGGTGTACTAGGGGTGCTAATATCTTCCCTTTACGCAACCAATCCCTTACCTTAGAATCTTTGAAAGATCAATTAGGGTTCCTAATGACCAAATACTAGGTGGGAACTCCCCTTTTATAATAAAACAAAAGACCCTGAAACCAATCGAGGATCGTCGTGACGTCGCGCTCCGCTCGCGAGGGTGCGAGAAGCTTCATCCTTCTGACTTTGTTTGCAAACTCAAGAAGTCATTATATGGCCTTAAACAGGCTCCCCGTGCCTGGAATGAACGCTTTACCAATTTTTTACCAAGTTTGGGGTTTCAAGCATCTCCTGTCGATCCCTCTTTGTTTGTTCAGCATTCTTCTCTTGGTGTTGTGATTTTGCTACTCTATGTTGATGATATCAGACTTACTGGTAGTCATGCTTCTCTTCTTTCTTCAGTCATTGCTGCCTTGACTCAAGAATTTGATATGAAGGATCTCGACAGGTTGCATTATTTTTTGGGACTGCAGATCTCTTATCTCCCTTCCGGTTTGTTTGTGTCCCAGACAGGTTACATCACTGACTTACTTGGTAGAGTTGATTTACAGCATTCCAAATCTTGTGATACTCCTTGTCTTCCTCATCATCATTTGCTTAAAGATGATGGACAGCCCTACTCTCATCCTCAACAGTATCGCAGCATCATTGGCGCCTTGCAGTATCTAACGTTCACAAGGCCTGATATTGCCTTCTCTGTGAACCAGGCTTGCCAATTTATGCATAATCCCATGCATTCTTCTGTTGTTGCTGTCAAACGGATCTTGCGGTATCTTAAAGGTACCCTTGATGTTGGTCTTCATTTTCAGGTTGGTCCTCTTAATCTCCAAGCTTATAGTGATGCTGACTGGGCCGGTGATCCCAATGATCGACGTTCTGTCTCTGGCTTTATTGTCTTCCTCGGCTCCAGTCCTATTTCTTGGGCTTTTAAGAAACAACATACTGTTTCTCGATCCTCTACTGAGGTTGAGTATCGCGCTCTCGCGATTGCTGCTGCTGAACTTGCCTGGATTCGTCAACTTCTCTGTGACATTCACATTCCTTTACATATCCCTCCGATCATTCATTGTGATAATATCTCTGCTATTTCCCTTGCTTCCAATCCTTTTTTTTCCATTCCAGAATGAAGCATCTCCAAATTGATTATCATTTTGTTCACGAACGTGTTATCAAAGGTGATTTGTTGGTTCAACATGTCTCTTTTGCTGATCAATTTGCCGATATTCTCGCTAAAGGCCTTTCCACTCCTTTATTTCGGTATCACTGTTCCAATCTTATGCATGGTTCCTCCAAACATATGATTGCGGGGGAATGTCAAGATATCAAATGCTCTGCTTCAGCCATCTTTGCTTCAACCACCTGTTAAAGAGAATAGAGAATATAATGGTTAGCAAGTTTGTTAATATGGTTAGGCAGTTAATGAATTTTGTTACAGATGAGTAGAAAACGTAACCAAGCTTCTCATCTTCTGTTGATATAAAATGAATGTAACAGTGCTGGGAACGTATTAAGAGAATAAAACACATAGACATCTTCTGTTAAAAAAGTAGCTTCAAATTAACACTCCCTACACATATGATCAGCTAGTTCGATCATACTGATCATTATCAAGACTTTCATCTGCAAAGTATGTGAGAGATAAAACAAAATATGAGCCCCAAGGAGTTTTCATCCAATATTTTTGTTTGTATAATTGATTTTCTACAAGAAAACTGGAAATGATCATCAAGAGTATTTCTCCACCTCTGGAAAGAAAATCTATAGAGGCTGAAATCCACGAACTCTTGATGTATACATTGTTCTTGTAACTCTGATCAGATGCGAAGGTGATGATGGAGTACATTGGTGCCACAGGCCAACCCGTGACATTCAATCCTGTTCCAGTTGAAGACAACATTGACTTCCATTTCATACTTAGTTTTGCCATTGATGCAGATCCATCTGCTAAGCCTCAGAATGGAAAATTCTCACCATATTGGGCAAACACATTAACCCCACAATCAGTGGCAGCTATCAAGGAGCGTCACCCTAATGTGAAAGCCTTGGCAAGTCTTTCTGGTCGGAGTTTAGGTGACGAAGTCCTTCGTTGGTACAACCCTGAAAACCCTCAACTTTGGATCAATAACGCTTTCACCTCTCTTACATCCTTAGCTAAGGAATATCATCTTGATGGTATCGACATCGATTACGAAAACTTGTATAGAAACAATGCTAGTTTCGCTTACCGCATAGGCGAGCTCATTACCTTACTGAAAAACCAAAGTGTCATATCTGTGGCCACCATCGCACCTTTTCACACCACTGTTTTGCCCTATATTGAGCTCTTTAAGAAGTATGGAGATGTTATTGACTATGTTAATCACCAATTTTATACTGATAAAGTTACGAGCCCAAAAGGGTATTTAGCAGCATTTCAGCTTCGAGCCACGCAATTCAATAAGGATAAATTGTTACCTAGCTCTGAAGTGAATGGAAGGGGTATTCGAGGAGACGCATTTTTTGATGCTTTAAATCTGCTGGAGGCAAATGGATTTGATGTCAATGGAGTGATGATCTTCTCAGCTGATGCTTCTTCTTCTAATAACTATTACGATGAGAGGAAATCCCAAGCTTTCTTGACCAATTCTACAAGTGTGTGATTCAAATATGTTTTGCAAGAATGCTGTTAAATAAGGACACCTTAAGATCAAATAAAACAGAATTCAAAGTTGATTTCTGTTTCATCTTAATTATACCATTGATTGTGTTCGTGTTGAATACTCACTGTCTAACAATTCTAACAGTAGCCTGATGATTTTCTTGTATATATATAATTTGATAAATATATGAACATGCATTAATACGAAACAACCGTTTTTCTTATACATACCAAAGGATCGATGTATAAAGGGGAAAACAGGATCTAGACAATAAGTAAACATAAAGCTTTATTTAATTATAAGTCCCATCACAATTTTAATCCAATCATGGTAAACTAGGGAAGGGATGATTCCTAGTCCATGCTGGAATTAAGCATCAGATATCTATCACACAACACAAGCATACATAATAATTAAACACAAACTTATAATTCACTGGATATGCAATCCTGGTGATTATTTAAAAATGACTTTTCATTCATCCAGGTACTGATGATCACTCGGAGGAGAACTGTAGAAACGCAATGGAGAGCTCGACACTGGTTCCTTGTTCCACTTGGATCCCTTCAAAAAATTTGTGAACCAGTGCACTGACCTCTTAGGGTATCTATGCAAGTTATGCAGGTAATCAGTGTAGTAGAGACCAAATCTTATGGTATAACCATCCGGCCATTCAAAATCGTCAGCAAATGTCCACGCAAAATATCCTTTAACAATGGTCCCGTAGTTTCTGCCAAGATTGTCAAATTAATTAGTAGACAGTTGCTAGCTGTGTGTGCGAGAGAGAGAGAGAGAGAGAGAGAGAGAGAGAGATTAAACTCACTCAATGGAGCGTAGAACATTCTTGAGATGGTCATGATAGTATTTTACCCTGCAAGTATCATTAAGTGCTGTCTTCAATGATATCTGGGATCCGTTGTTGAAATCAGAAACTCCTGATGATAGATCAAAACAATGAAGAAATCACGATTAGTTTAACAATATAACAATTAACTACTCTTAAATTGAGATTTGATAACATTTTCCATACCATTTTCAGTTATATAAATTGTTGGATTCCTGTATCGATCCTTGGTGTAGTTCAGAAGATATCGTATCCCTTTTGGATAAACATATAGCCAGGGCGAAGCAGCCTACATATTCAGAAACACCATGTTAATCATATGTGTTTTTCTAGAAATTAACTAATTAGCATTTAATCATATTAATGTAATGTATCTGATTGTTAATTTTTATAGAAAGGTTTTACTGCGCGCAAACCTGCGGGCCAATTAGCTTTCCATTTTTCTCCCCTGTGAGACAAGAAGGAAAATAAATGATGAATAGTAATACACCAAGCTTGAATAAGCTCAAATTAAAATTAATTTATTCTTGAGTTTTCCCCTGGGAACTCTTAATTCTGTATTCATTATTTTATAAAATTCAATGGACGCTAACATTTGTCAAACACTTCTCTTACTTTGAGAGCTTTTTTTTAAATGAAAGTTGATTAAATTTTAATTAATGAATCAAGCCGTCAAGGCATTGATTGGCTTGCGCTTATAGTACAGTCAGGCCAAGCGAAAAGACATAAAGAAAAATTAAAAACCATGTGAAGAATTCATCTCGTCTCTTGCTCAGAGAGTTTTAAGTTAGCTAATTCATTATCTTTCCATATTCTGTCTTTCAATTTCGCAAATTATTATGACTTTAATTGTGAGTTTACCGGTAAGATTGACATGAGAATCTGTTGCATAACGAAGGTGAGTTGGATCGGGATCAACATGGGTAAGATTTTTTGCATAGTATGCACCGTAGTAATTTATTCCAAGAATGTCATAAGATCCTCGGAGATCTAAGATTTCCTGGGCAGTGAAATTCGGCAATCGATCTCCGACTAAACTTCTCATGCTCCTTGGATAGTCACCATAGGTGATTGGGCTCAAGTGCCTAGAAACATCAAAATCTCTATTAGTTTTTTGGACAATTTTTATATTATATTTGCATCAAGACTTTAATAATAGTAGTGTAAGAAATACTCACCATCCAAGATTGAAATCAAGTATTCTTTGAACTGCCTCATAATCTGCTGGGGTCTCTGAATAAGGTTCGTACCAAAAGGAACAGAGTGTGATGCCGATCTTGCCATTTTGTTGTTCCTACGTACAACCCATTATTATAAGACTTAACAGAAGACAACACCAGGAAGAAGATTTTACCCGACTACTGTAGATAAGATAAGCAGTAATTGTTTCATGGATTAATCTTTTTGGTTCACCAGTTTTGCTATACGTACGTACCTGGTACTTTTCCCGATACAATTTTACAGCTGCTGCATGAGAACGAAGCAAATTATGAGTGACATTGTAAGGTTCAGTAGCAGAGTCTCCAGCTTGGCATGCTTTATCCACCCACGCCGAGCATCGTCCCGGTGCAAAAACGCCCGAATCAAAGCCACTAGCACTGTAAATGCTTGGCTCATTTAAAGTAAACCAGTGTTTCACCCGATCACCAAAACTTTGAAAGCACAAGTCGGCAAAATCTCGAAAATCATTGCTGTCGTTTAGATAATAAAAACTCATCATCATACAAGTTAAAATCCTCGACTTCATCCGAATACAAATACTTGAAAAGCACTCCTAATGGTGTTTATATTTTTAATGAAAAATTAAATATGAAACTTACACGATGCTTTCGTTTAGAAAACCTCCATACTTATCAAACAATGCTTGAGGAGTGTCCCAATGGAAAACAGTCACATACGGCACAAGTCCTGTAAATATGAAATAGATAAGAAATTAATTATAAAACTATATATATAATCCGAACATTATTTTGAAATAAGAGTTAATATTTGCTAACCATTCGATATGATTTCATCAATGAGGTTGTTGTAAAACTCGATTCCCTCATAATTTATTCCCCATTGCACCTGCCCACCTATTTAAAACACACATATATAGAAAGATATATCATTAGAATAAAATGTGATTAATTATAAAAAATTAAGCAAACATTGTATACCTAAACGACGCCTCATGCCACTAATCTTGGCCATAATTAAGATACTTACTTGGTATCACTCTCGTCCAAGAGATTGAGAATCTAAAGGCATCCATATGCATGCTCTTCATCTTGCGAATATCATCCTGCCATAATCATTAATTGTTACCCAGTGCTGAACCATGAAAGCATTTGTAACAGAAACATTGTCAAGCACTCCTTACTTTGTAGAGATCGTAGAAATCAATTGCAACATCACCGGTGCTATGATCTTTTATTCTGGCTGCAAAATTTCATGCAAATAACATTTCAAATTAATTTGTTTGAGAGTCTGTATATGATTGATATAACTCCAAAAATATAACTTACTGGAGAATAAAAATAGCCAATTGTTTTTTCTAAATTATAATAAATAATAATAAGAGCCGACTATAATAGCAATTAATCCCATGATATTGCATAATCATAGTCTCCCTTCCTCCCCGACAAATCACAGACTTTTTATGCTTGAGATACCTGGATAGTCATGAGTAAATGTGTCCCATATGCTCGGCCCTCGGTTACTTTTGTTTGCATGACCTTCGTACTGAATATGCACCATGCACAGAGATAGTTTCAACATTAGCTAGATATGAAAACCTAATTGCCAATATATATACAACAATAAATACTGAAAAATTACTCTATATCGTGGTTTTATCAAAATATATATGAACAATATCTGTTAACTAAAACTATAGGAATTTACGTTTGCTAATTTACCTAAAATCTTAAATTTTGGGATTTTTTTTATGGAGAAATTTTTGTTTTAATTGGTCAATAACTATTTGATTTGTATGATTATTAGATATTAAAGAATATCCTCTGGATCAGTAAGAAGATCAAATCCTACATTTGTCATTTAATCATAAATTACTACCAAACTCCTCACCACTTAAAGAATTTAAGGTTTTGGATCCTTGAAGGGGTGGGATTAGATCTGAAGAAGGCAACTCCCACCATAGCCGAAGGCCTTGATGGAGCTTCCAGTTTGACCAAAAGTTAATAAGAGTAATAATTACAATGATTTATTCATTATTAGGCTTTTTTTTAGTCCACATCTTAAGCTCAATGAACATTCTCTTTTCCATACCATTTTTTCTCTCTCTTTTTTTTCAGACCTGATGATAGAGGGAAAAAATGAAATTTAATTGATCATTCAAATGAGGATAGAGAAATAATTAGACAAATAACATAAAATAATTGATGGTTAATAAATAAATTATATTTTTATTATTATACAAATAAATAAAGTAATAACGTATAGATGCAACCT
>Ga0325401_1003755_pt1 | contig 14063 bp, 13 predicted proteins | sample PopdelMetagenome_FD_205666 | JGI IMG/M metagenome (GOLD analysis project Ga0325401, IMG submission 205666) | Populus deltoides microbial communities from Bellville, Georgia, United States - Xylem-PdKOR-R2 | ecosystem: Host-associated > Plants > Phyllosphere > Stem > Wood/Secondary xylem | place...
CGGCCTTCGGTTCCGCTTCGCTTCACCTCCAACCGGCAATGGCGGCGGAAACGACAATGCACTAACTATCTACCCGGACCACCCAACGGGGGCTGCTCATTCGTTGCCCAGGAACGAGAGGTCGATCAGCTTCTAGGGGATCCAGCCTTTCGCCGGGCTCTCAATCGGCAGGCGGATGGTTGGCATCTTTATGGAAGAGGGCCTGAAGCCGCGCGTCGCTTCCTCGTCCTGCGTGATCATCCGCGTGTATCCAGCGAGATCGCCCGCGTTGTTACCCACCCCCATGCGCCTGCGCCGCACTCGTTGGATAAGTCATCTGCGACTGAGCCTGGGCGCATCGCAAGCGGAGAAACGACCTCCCACGCCACCGCCGCCCGCAGCGCGCAGGTGGCGGCGGCGGTCAGCGCCCCGGAGCACGCTCAAAGTGATGACGCGGTGATCATAGCAAACCAGCCGGACGTGGTGCCGTCGGGGAGTATCGCGGATCGTCAGCCAGACCGTAGCTTGGGCCTGGCGCCTCCGACTAGCGAGCCCGTCACGGCCTCCGTCCAGCGGATCATCAACAATAGGGTGCTTCTCGTCGTTGGCGCTGATGGAAAGATCGATACGGTCGCACTACGCAAGCGAGGCGTCGTCATCGATGAGCGCGACAGGTCTGATGCGAGACTGATCGGTCGTGCGAAGGCGCAAGCTGACCACGCGCGCCGGGCGGTTGTGAGCTTCATCAAGAAGGCGCCGAGCTTCATCTTGGAGCACGACGGCCGCTACATACTCTCGCCCAAGGTCAAGGCCGACATAGCGGCGTTGGCTCGCGACTATGACAGCCCGGCATTGCAGACCGTGCTTAAATTGGCGTGGGAGGAACATCGCGCCAAAGCCGACCAGCAGCCGTCCGACGAGACCGCCTCACACCTGCCGCGATTCACAGCGGTCGTGAGGGACGACGAAGCGATTGCCGCGGCCAAGGCTTACCAAGACGAGCAGCGGCGGCGAGCGAGTTTGCCAATGCCTGTCGAGGCTGCGCCTGAGGCGAGCGCGAGGAAAGCTGCATTGCCGCCGTCCGGATCATCGGATCGGCCGCGCCGTCCCCCGCCCGAATGGGATCGCGGCGGGCGGGGGCAATGATCCCCTTGTCACGCCTCCGTGTGCCGGGCATATGTAACACCTCTTCTGCGACGTGTGACGGTCGCCGAGAGGACTTTAGCGGCGAGATCCGCCGGATGCGCTTGGCTGGGTCTCCTGCCGCCCCAGCCAGTCCACATGCCCCGGCCGATGGCCGAGGTAGGACCGCAGTTTCCACCGCCGTCGCACGATCGAACGGCAATGGCCGCGGCCAAGCCATTCCCTCGACGTTCTGGCCGGTTAATTCATGTGGATACCGCGGGGGGCCGGCTCGTGGCGTCGGCTGCTCATGGCGGTTTTGGATGCCCGACAAGGATTCGAACCTTGATTGACGGAGTCAGAGTCCGCTCTCTTACCATTAGAGGATCGGGCAATGGTGGGCGCCAACTAGGGGGCGGCGCAGGGGGCGTCAAGCCGTCTCCTGCCCCCTCCCCCGCCCTGCCCCCGCCGCTTGTGGGCGCCCGGCCCTTGCGCTAGCACCGGACCCAAGCACCGCCCGGACCCATTCCGCGGCGGCAGAGAGTTCGACGCGATGAGTACCATGGGGCATCCCGGGGTGCCGAAAGGGCCGGCCGGTGCCGCGCCGGCAGCGGCGGGCCATTCCGGCGGTCGCGGCGCCCCCTTCGCCGGATCGGGGCGGCATTACGCGGCGCTGGACCTGGGCACCAACAATTGCCGGCTGCTGATCGCGCGGCCCGCGGCGGGCGGCGGCTTCGCGGTGGTTGACGCGTTCTCGCGCATCGTCCGGCTGGGCGAGGGCCTGAGCGCCACCGGCCGCCTTTCCGACGCGGCGGTGGAGCGCACGCTGGCCGCGTTGCGCGTTTGCTCGGACAAGCTGCGCCGGCGCAACGTCGCGCTGGCGCGCTCGGTCGCGACCCAGGCCTGTCGTCAGGCCGCGAACGGGCCAGAGTTCATCGCGCGCGCCGCCGCGGAGACGGGCATCCGCCTGGATATCATCTCCGCCGAGGAGGAAGCGCGGCTGGCGGTGCTGGGCTGCCACGCGCTAGTGGAGCCGGGTGACGACCCGGCGCTGGTGTTCGACATCGGCGGCGGATCGACCGAACTGGTGCTGATCGACACGCGGCCGGGCACGCCGCGGGTGCTGGATTGGCATTCGGCGCCCTGGGGCGTGGTGACGCTGACGGAAGCGGCGGGCGGCGGCGAGGATCGCGAAGGGCGGCTGGCCGCCTATGCCCGGATGCGCGCGATGGCGATGGACAGTTTCGCCGCCTTCGCCGATCGGTTGCCGCGCGGCGTACGCCGGCCGCGACTGCTGGGCACCAGCGGCACCGTGACGACGCTGGCCAGCGTCCATCTGGGTCTGAGCCAGTACGACCGCGCCGCCGTGGACGGGCTGATCGCGCCCGCCGCCGCGATGCGCGCCATCAGCGAGCATCTGTCGGGCCTGTCGGTGGCGGAGCGCGCGCGCGTGGGCTGTATCGGGTCCGAACGCGCGGACCTGGTGGTGGCCGGCTGCGCCATCCTGGAGGCGATCCTGGACCTGTGGCCGGCCGAGCGGCTGGGCGTGGCGGATCGCGGCATCCGCGAGGGGATATTGCGACGTTTGATGGGGGAGCAGAGGCCGTGAAGACTCCCACGGGCGGACGCCCCGTCGCCGGGCGCCAGCGGGTACGCACCGCGCGCAGCCGTTCCGCGCAATCCACCCGCTGGCTGGAGCGGCAGCTGAACGACCCCTATGTCCGCCGTGCCAAGGCGGAGGGGTATCGCAGCCGCGCGGCCTACAAGCTGATCGAGCTGGACGAGCGGTTCGGCCTGTTGAAGGGCGTGCGCCGCGCCATCGACCTGGGGATCGCGCCGGGCGGCTGGACGCAGGTGCTGCGGCGCCAGATGCCCGCCGCCGCGATCGTCGGCGTCGACCTGCTGCCCGTGGACCCGATCGACGGCGCGCAGATATTCCAGATGGACTTCCTGGCCGACGACGCGCCCGACCGGCTGATGGCGGCGCTGGGCGGCCGGGCGGACCTGGTGCTGTCCGACATGGCCGCCAACACGGTGGGCCACCCCCAGACCGACCACCTGCGCACCATGGGGCTGGTCGAGGCGGCGGCCGCCTTCGCGTGCCAGGCGCTGCGTCCCGGCGGCGCGTTCGTCGCCAAGGTGCTGGCGGGCGGCGCCGATCACGGGTTGGTGGCCGAGCTGAAGCGCAATTTCGCCACGGTGAAGCACGCCAAGCCGCCCGCCAGCCGAAAGGACTCGAGCGAGTGGTACGTGATCGCGCAGGGGTTCAAGGGCGGCGCGGGCGATAAGGATCGGGACGACGGCTGATCCCGCCGCGGGGCGGTCGGAGCGCAGCCGATCCCCATTCCGACAAAGGCAGCGCCGCGGCGGAGCCGCGTCGTCGGACGGGTCGGGCCGCTGCGGCCCGCCCGCCGGCCGGGCGGCGACTATGCATAGGCGCCGGCCCGACGTTTACTCGTAGTCGCCGCCCATGTTCTGGTTGCGCGGCGGCGCCGCCGCGGTCAGGCGCAGCGCCTCGGCGGAAGCGGCCAGCGAGCCCACCGCGTCGGCCTCGTCCTCGTCGTCGATCTGGACGCGTTGCAGGCCCTGGATCACCGATTCCTCTAGCCCCGCCGGCAACACCGTCTCCTCGGCGATCTCGCGCAGCGCCACCACCGGGTTCTTGTCGCGGTCGCGGTCCATGGTCAGCTCGGCGCCGCCGGAGATCTGGCGCGCGCGCTGGGCGGCGAACAGCACCAAGTCGAAGCGGTTGGGAATCTTGTCGACGCAATCCTCGACGGTCACTCGCGCCATGGGCGGATATCCTCGTGAAACCGGAAATGGTGGTAAGCGACCATTCCGTAGCCGCCCTGTCATTTTTGTCAACGAAACGCGAAGCCCCGTGCCCGTCCGTCGACCCCCCGCCCGCCCCCGCCCCTGCCCGCCCCGCACGTCGGGATTTGCCGCCCGGCCCCCGCTCGCGCTAGCGGGGGCGGCGTGAACATCTCGCCGCGCCTGCTGCTCGCCGTCGCCGCGCTGGCGATCGGATCGGCGGTCGCGTGGCAGCTGGGGGGCGCGGGCGCGGCGCTGGCGGCGCTGGTGGGCGGCGGCGCGGGGCTGGCGCTGGCGGCGCTGGGCGACGGCGAGGCGGCGGCCCCCCGCCCGGCGCCGCCGCCCGCCGGTCCGCCGCTGGACCACGTGCTGGACGCCGTCGACCGCCCCGTGCTGCTGGTAGAGGGGGGCCGCGTGGCGATGGCCAACCGCGCCGCCCGCGCGCTGCTGGGCGAACATGTTGCGGGCGAGGACGTGCGGTTGGCCGTGCGCCATCCCGCCGCCGCCCGCCGGCTGACCGACGCCGCCCCAGACGATCACCCCTGCGATCCCCCCTACGATCCCGGCGCGCCCGTCGACCTGATCGGCCTGGGGGGGCTGGACCGGCGGTGGGAGATGCGCGTGGCCCCCGCCGGCCGCTGGCGGGTGGTCGAGCTGGCGGACCGCACGCGCGAGGACGCGGCCGAGCGCGCGCGCGTCGACTTCGTCGCCAACGCCAGCCACGAACTGCGCACCCCGCTGGCGGCGGTGCTGGGCTTCGTGGAGACGCTCGCCGACCCGTCCCCCGGCGGGGCGGGCGACGACCCGGACATTCGCCGGCATTTCCTCGGCATCGTCGAGAACGAGGCGCGGCGGATGCAGCGTCTGGTGGAGGACCTGATCTCGCTGTCCCGCGTCGAGGCGGAGCGGTATCGCCTGCCGGCCCAGCCGCTGGACCTGGGCGAGCTGGCCGCCGCGGTGGCGACCGAGATCGCCGATCCGCGCGTGTCGGTCGCCGCGCCGACCCCGTCTGCCATCGTCGGAGACCGTCCGCGCCTCAGCCAGGTGCTGCACAATCTGGTCGGCAACGCGCTGAAATACGCCCGGCCCGGTACCCCCGTCACCGTCGCCGTGACGGCGGACGCGGATATTGTGCGGCTGACCGTCGCGGACCAGGGCGACGGCATCGCCCCCGAACACCTGCCCCGGCTGACCGAGCGCTTCTATCGCGTCGATGCCGGGCGCAGCCGGGCGGTGGGCGGCACCGGCCTGGGGCTGGCGATCGTCAAGCAGGTGGTGGAACGGCACGGTGGCCGGCTGGATATCGCCAGCCAGGTCGGTGTCGGCACCACCGTCACCGTCACGCTGCCCGCCGCGCCCCCGCCGGCCGGCCCCTCTTCGGGCGCTGTCACAAAAACGTAGCCTGATTGTCACGAAGCGGCGATGCATCGGGGCTATCGGCTCGAACCAGCATCGATGTCCCGCCGCCGCCCGCTCCTCCTGTCGATCATGTCGCTCCTGTCGCTCGCCGCCTGCCTGGACCAGGCGCGCGGCGGGGGCGCGGGCGCGCGCGGGCAGATCCGCGCGGTGGGGTCGTCCACGCTCTACCCCTTCACCACCCTGGTCGCCGAGCAGCTGGTGGCCGCCGTTCCCGACGCCCGCCCGCCGGTGATCGAGTCCACCGGCACGGGTGCCGGCTTGCGGCTGTTCTGCGCGGGTGCCGGGGCGGACCATCCCGACATGGCGGACGCGTCACGCCGCATCACCGCGGTCGAGTACGCCCGCTGCGACGCCAATCGCGTGGGCCCGGTGCTGGAGGTGCCCGTGGGACTGGACGGCGTGGTGCTGGCCCAGGCGCGCGGCGGCCCCGCCTTCTCGCTGACCGACGCTGACCTGTATCGCGCGCTGGCGGCCACGCCGGGCGGGCGGCGCAATGCCGCCCGCCTGTGGCGCGACGTCGATCCCGCCCTGCCCCCCGTCCCCATCCGCGTGCTGGGCCCGCCCGCCACCAGCGGCACGCGCGACGCCTTCGCCGAGCTGATCCTGCTGCCCGGTTGCCGGCGCGTCGAGCGCGTCGCCGACCCCGCCCGCTGCACCCGATTGCGCGAGGACGGCGCGTTCGCCGACGCGGGCGAGAACGACAATCTGGTCGTGCGCAAGCTGCTGGTGGAGCCGGACGCGCTCGGCATCTTCGGCTGGGGTTATCTGCGCCAGAACGGGGCGCGACTGCGCGGCGTGCGGCTGGACGGGGTGGCACCGGGCGTCGCGGCGATCCGTGCCGGCCGCTATCCGGGGGCGCGGCCGCTCTACCTGTACGTCAAGGTCAACCACCTGCGCGCCGTGCCCAATCTGCGCCGCTTCCTGGCGCTGTACGCGGCCAGCTGGGGCGAGGACGGGCCGCTGGCGGCGCGCGGGCTGATCGCGTCCGCCCCCGCCGTCCGCGCCGACGCGGCCGCCGCCATCGCCGACGCGCGCCCGCTCGACCCGGCGGACCTGCGATAACCGGCATGGGGGCGGGCCTCCTGCTGTTGCTGGTGGCCGGGCTGGCCGTGATCGGCTGGGCCGCGGGCGTCGCGCGGGGCCGCTGGCTGCGGGCGGCGCCGGGCACGGGTACGGGCAAGGGACGCCAGCTCGCGCCGCCCTTCGGCTGGTACGCGGCGCTCTGGGTGGCGGGGCCGCCGCTGGTGTTCGTGGCCGCCTGGGCGGCGTTCGGTCCGGCGCTGGTGACCGACGCGGTGCTGCGGACGCCCGACGCCGTGCAACTGCCCCCGCCCGGCTTCGCGCGTGCCACGCTGCTGGCGGAGGCGCGCGCGCTGGGGCTGGGACGCAGCGCCGACGCGTTTCATCCGCTGGCCCGCGCGCTGGCGCCCGCCTACGCCGCGGCGCAAGCGCGCTACGACGCGTTGGCCGTCGCCGCCACGCTGATGCTGGCGCTGGCGGGCGGTGCCTGGGCGGCCAGCCGGCTGCGACCGGGGTTCCTGCCCCGACCGCATGTCGAGCGCGCCGTGGGGCGGATATTGCTGGCCGCGGCGCTGGCGGCGCTGTTGACCACGCTGGGGATCGCCGCGTCGCTGTTGTGGGAAAGCCTGCGCTTCTTCGCCATCGTGTCGCCCGCCGATTTCCTGTTCGGCACCCGCTGGAGCCCGGGGGCGGTCGACGGTGCCGATCCGGGCGCGGCGCTGGGGGCGGTGCCGTTGTTCTGGGGCACGTTCCTGATCGGGGGCGCGATCGCCATGGCGGTGGCGGTGCCGCTGGGCTTGTTCAGCGCGATCTGGCTGACCCAGTACGCTGCACCCGCCGTCCGCCGCCGGCTGAAACCGACCTTGGAGGTGCTGGCCGGCGTGCCCACCGTGGTTTACGGCTATTTCGCCGCCCTGACGGTGGGTCCGGCGATCCGCGACCTGGGCGCGGGGTTGGGCATCGCCGACGCGTCGGCGGAAAGCGCGCTGGCGACCGGGCTGGTGATGGGCGTGATGATCGTGCCGCTGGTGTCCTCCGTCGCCGACGACAGCCTGGTCGCCGTTCCCGCCGACCTGCGCGACGCCAGCCTGGCCCTGGGCGCCACCGCGTCGGAAACGGTGCGACGCGTGCTGCTGCCCGCCGCCCTGCCGGGCGTGATGGGCGGCGTGCTGCTGGCGATCAGTCGCGCCGTGGGCGAAACCATGATCGCCGTCATGGCCGCCAGCGGCGCCGCCACCCTGTCCGCCAACCCCTTTCGGGGCGCCACCACCGTAACGCGCCAGATCGTCGACCTGCTGACGGGCGAGGCGGCGTTCGACAGTCCCAAGACGCTGGCGGCGTTCGCGCTGGGGCTGACGCTGTTCGTCGCGACGCTGTTGCTGAACGTGGTGGCGCTGGTGACGGTGAAGCGGTTCAAGGAAACCTATGCCTGACGCCGGCGCCCAGAGACAGCGGCGGCACAGGCGGCGGCGCGCGCGGGCGGAGCGAATGTTCCGGCTGGCGGGGCTGGTCGCGGTGACGCTGTCGGCGGGCGCGGTGCTGTTCCTGCTGACGGCGGTGGCGAGCCGCGCGGTGGGTGGCTTTACCGAGACGCGGATCGCGGTGCCCGTCGACCTGGGGGCCGCGCGCCTGTCCGTCACGCCCGCGCGGCTGGCGGGGCGCGGGGCCGACCTGGCGCTGGCGGGGTCGGGGCTGGAGGCGGCGGTCGAGCGCGCCGCCGCCCGCGCCTACGGCCCCGCGCCCGATGCCTGGCTGTCGAGCGGGGCGTGGCTGGAGGTGCGCGACGCGGTGAAGCGCGAGCCCGCGCTGCTGACGGGGCGGCGGACCTTCTGGCTGCCCGCCGCGACCGCGATCGACGCCGCCGCCGAAGGACGCGGGACCGCCGCCGCGCGCGCCGCCCATGGCCGGCTGGCGGCGGCCGGCGCGGTGCGGCGCGGGTTTGCGTGGAACTTTCTGACCAACGCCGACTCGGTCGACCCCGCGCGCGCCGGCGTCGGCGCGGCGTTGCGCGGGTCGCTGATGGTGGTGGCGGTCACGCTGGTGCTGGCGTGTCCGATCGGCCTGTTCGCGGCGTTGTGGCTGGAGGAGTACGCGCCCCGCGGCCGGTGGACGGACCTGGTGGAGGTTTCGATCAACAACCTGGCCGCCGTACCTTCCATCATCTTCGGGCTGCTGGGCCTGGCCTTTTTTTTAGGGACGCTGGGCCTGCCGCGCTCGGCGCCGCTGGTGGGGGGGCTGACGCTGGCACTGATGACCATGCCGGTGATCGTCATCACCGCGCGTGGGAGCTTGCGCGCCGTCCCGGCTTCCGCGCGCGAGGCGGCGATGGCGGTGGGCGCGTCGCGGACGCAGGTCGTGTTCCATCACGTGCTGCCGCTGGCGATGCCCGGCGTGCTGACGGGCATCGTCATCAGCACCGCGCGCGCTTTGGGAGAGACGGCGCCGCTGCTGCTGATCGGGATGCGCGCCTTCGTGGCGGCGGCGCCCCCGTCGCTGACCGCGCCCGCCACCGTGCTGCCGGTGCAGCTGCTCCTATGGTCGGACGACGTCGACCCCGGCTTCGTCGACAAGACCTCGGCGGCCATCGCCGTGCTGCTGATCGTGTTGTTGGGCATCAACGCGCTGGCGATCACCCGGCGCGACCGGTGGGAGGCGCGGCGGTGAGCGGCCCCGGGATGGAGGCCCCAAAGCTGGAGGCGGTCGACGTTCGAGTCGCCTATGGGCCGATCGTCGCCGTGGACGGCGTGTCGCTGGCGATCGAGCCCGAGCGCGTGACCGCACTGATCGGCCCGTCGGGCTGCGGTAAGTCCAGCTTCCTGCGCGCGCTCAACCGCATGAACGAGACGGTGTCGGGCGCGCGCGTGACGGGCAGCGTGCGGCTGGACGGGCGGGACGTATATTCAGCCGATTTCGACGTGGTGGACCTGCGCCGCCGCGTCGGCATGGTATTCCAGAAGCCCAACCCCTTTCCGAAGTCGGTGTACGAGAACGTGGCCTACGGCCCCCGCATCCACGGGATGGCCACTGCGCGCGCCGACCTGGACGCGATCGTGGAGGCGTCGCTGACGCGCGCAGGACTGTGGGCGGAGGTCAAGGACCGGCTGGACGACCGCGGCACCGCGCTGTCGGGCGGGCAGCAGCAGCGGCTGTGCATCGCGCGCGCGCTGGCGGTCGAGCCGGAGGTGATCCTGATGGACGAGCCTTGTTCGGCGCTGGACCCCATCGCCACCGCGCGCATCGAGGAACTGATCGCCGAGCTGAAAGGCCGCTACGCCATCGCCATCGTCACGCACAACATGCAGCAGGCCGCGCGCGTGTCGGGTCGCACCGCCTTTTTCGACGCGGGGCGGCTGGTCGAGTACGGGTCGACCACCGAGTTGTTCACCAATCCGCGCGACGACCGCACGCGCGACTACATCACCGGCCGGTACGGCTAGGGGCGCTGGGGCGATGATACAGCACACGGTCAAGGCGTTCGACGCGGACATCGGCAACCTGCGCGGCCTGATCGCCGAGATGGGCGGGTTGGCGGAGGACGCGATCCGCCGCGCCATGCGCGCGCTGACGTCGGGCGACGCCGACCTGGCGGACGCGGTGGCGCGCGACGACGCGGCGATCGACGCGCTGGAAAGCGAGGTGGAGCAGTTGGCGGTGCGCATCATCGCGCTGCGCGCGCCGCTGGCCAACGACTTGCGCGAGGTAGTGGCGGCACTGAAGATCGCGGGCGCGATCGAGCGGATCGGCGATTACGCCAAGAACATCGCCCGGCGCGCGCGCGAGGTGAACGGCGCCGACGGCGTGGAAGGGCGGATCGAGCCGATATCGGTGCTGCCCGCGATGGCGCGGCTGGCGGCCGAGATGGTGCACGACGTGCTGGACGCGTTCGCCGCGCGCGACGCGGCCGGTGCGGTCGCCGTACGCCAGCGCGACCGGGCGCTGGACGATTTCTACGACTCCATCTTCCGTACGCTGATGACCTACATGGTGGAGAACCCGCGCACGGTGGGCCAGGTCGCGCACCTGCTCTTCGTCGCTAAGAACCTGGAAAGGATCGGCGACCACGCCACCAACGTCGCCGAGATGGTTCATTTCGCCGCCACGGGGGCCCGCGCGGGCGACCGAGCGGCCGATCGGGAGTGATGCCGATGCCCCGCGCCAACCTGTTGCTCGTCGAGGACGACGAGGCGCTGTCCGAACTGCTGAGCTTTCACTTCAAGCGCGAGGATTTCGAGGTCCGCCGCACGCCCGACGGCGAGGAAGCACTGCTGCTGGCGCGCGAGAAGGTGCCCGACATCGTGCTGCTCGACTGGATGGTCGAGGGGCTGTCAGGCATCGAGGTGTGCCGGCGCCTGCGCCGCAGCCCGGAGACGCAGAACGTCCCCATCATCATGCTGACCGCGCGCGGCGAGGAGGAGGACCGGGTGCGGGGACTGGAGACGGGGGCGGACGATTACGTCACCAAGCCCTTTTCCCCGCGCGAACTGGTGGCGCGCGTCGGCGCGGTGCTGCGCCGCGTGCGCCCCGCGCTGGCGGGCGAGGTGCTGAGCTATTCCGACCTGGAGATGGACACGGTGGGCCACAAGGTGCGCCGGTCCGGTCAGATCGTGCCGCTGGGCCCCACCGAGTTCCGGCTGTTGCGGCACTTCCTTGAGCATCCGACCTGGGTATTCTCGCGTGAGCGGCTGCTGGATGCGGTGTGGGGCCACGACAGCGACATCGAGGCGCGCACCGTCGACGTCCATATCCGCCGTCTGCGCAAGGCGATCAATGCGGGCGACCGACCGGACATCATCCGCACCGTGCGATCGGCGGGGTACGCACTGGACCACGGAAACTAGGCGCCGTTTCGGAAAAGTAACGAGCCGGGGAGCCATACCGGGCCTAGGACGTTGGGCGGGGGCGCGTACGCAGAAGCGCTGCTATCCAGGAGACTGCGATGAAATTCACTCTTCTCGCCGCCGCGGCGCTGCTCGCCGCCCCCGCCATCGCTCAACAGACGGGCACCCCCGCGGGCGACCCATCCGCGACCCAGGGTACGCCCGCTCCGGACGCCACCGCGTCCGACCCGGCGATGCAGCAGACCACGCCGCCCGCCGACGCGTCGGCGATGCCGGCCGACCCCGCGACCACCGCACCGCCCGCCCAGGGTTCGACCATGTCCACCCAGAGCACGGGTGACGCCGCGACGGCGGGCGGCCAGATGGGTGCCGCCGGCGGTGCGCCCGCGCAGACCGCGGGCGGCTATGCCCCGGCCAGTGCCGGCTCCGCCCAACCGCTGGCCGCCGGTCAGACGGCGCAGATCCAGCAGCAGCCGACCCCGGACCAAGCATTCCCGCCGCCGGCAGCCAAGTCCAGCTATCCGGTCTGCAAGGCCGGTCAATATGATGGCTGCATGCAGCGTTCGTCCGGCGGTGGTAGCCGCGCCCGCGCGCGTCGTCGCTGATCGGCTACGCCCGCGCCGCTTGCGCGGGTGAACCGACCTATTAGGAGGGGCGCTCTTTCATCGAGGGAGCGCCCCTTTCCATGTCCATACGCTTCGACAACAAGGTCGCCATCGTCACCGGCGCGGGCGGCGGCCTGGGCCGGGCCTATGCCCTGGAACTGGGGCGGCGGGGCGCAAAGGTCGTGGTGAACGACCTGGGCGGCGCGCGCGACGGCACCGGCACGTCCGACGCCGCGCAGGCGGTAGTGGCTGAGATCGAGGCGGCCGGCGGCGAGGCGATGGCCAATGGCGGATCGGTCGCCGAGTACGATCAGATGGTCGAAATGGTCGCCCGCGCCAAGGAGCGCTGGGGCGGCGTCCACGTTCTGATAAACAACGCCGGCGTGCTGCGCGACAAGACGTTCGCCAAGATGGAGCCGGCCGATTTCGAGTTCGTGCTGCGCGTCCACCTGCTCGGCGGCGCCTACGCCACAAAGGCGTGCTGGAAGACGTTCCGCGAACAGAATTACGGTCGGGTGCTGATGACGTCGTCGTCGAGCGGGCTGTTCGGCAATTTCGGCCAGGCGAACTACGGTGCAGCGAAGATGGGGCTCGTCGGGCTCGCCAAGACGCTGTCGATCGAGGGGGCCCGGAACGACGTGCGCGTCAACGCGCTGGCGCCGACCGCGGGCACGCGGATGACGGAGGAGCTGTTCCCCGAACAGATGTATCAGGCCTTTTCGCCCGACAAGGTAGTGCCCGCCGCATTGTTCCTGGTGTCGGAGGACGCGCCCACGGGGGCGATCCTGGGCGCGGGCGCGGGCGTGTTCGCGACGTCCTACGTCACGCTGACGCCCGGCGCGCTGTTGCAGGGCGACGACCTGTCGCCGGAAGGCGTGGCGGCGGCGTGGGAGGCGATCGGCGACCGGGCGGGCGAGGTCGTGCCCAAGACGGGTGCCGAGCAGGGGGCGATGGCGGGCAAGCTGTTGATGGGCGGAAGTTGACGAAGGTGACGCGCATCGCGGCTAGACGCCGAGTGTATTGTTAGTATAACACGCCTGACAGAGCGGAGGGGGCGGCGATGTACGGCGAAGCGGACCTGGACGGCGCGGTGGCGGCGGGCGCGATCAGCGCCGCAGCCGCCCAGGCACTGCGCGACCACGTGGCCCGCGCGCGTGGGATCCCGTCGGCGGACGACGAGAGCTTTCGGCTGATTACAGGGTTCAACGACGTGTTCGTGTCGATCGCGCTGGTGCTGACGCTGGGCGCGGTCGGCGGGCTGGGGTGGAGCATCGGCGCGCGGCCCGGCGAGACGCCGAATGTCCTGTTCCAGAGCGGCGGGACGACAGCCGCCGCAGCGGTGGCCACCGTTTCCTGGGGGCTGGCGCTGTTCTTCACCGCGCGGCGCCGCATGGCGCTGCCGAGCATCCTGTTGTTGCTGGCGTTCGTCGGCGGCGTCGCCGCGGCCGTAGCGGCCGGCGCGTCGCTGGCGCTGGCCAGACCCGGTAGCGACGGGACCGGCATCCTGGCGCTCGCCAGCGCGGCCGCGGCGGGGGCGGCCTATGTCCATTGGCGGCGGTTCCACGTGCCGATCACGGTCGCGGCGGGCGCACTGGCGATGGTGGGCGTGGCGATCGGACTGATACTAAGCGTGCCGGGCGCGGGCGCGCTGGGACGGCCGGCGACACTGGCGGGTGGGCTGGCGCTGTTCGTGCTGGCGATGCGGTGGGACCTGTCCGACCCGGAGCGTCGGACGCGGCGCGCCGACGTGGCGTTCTGGCTGCATCTGGCCGCCGCGCCCATGATCGCCCACCCGCTGTTCGGGCTCTTTGGCCTGCTGGGCGGGGACGCGAGCCCGGCCGCGGCGCTGGCGGTGCTGGGGCTCTACCTGGTGTTCGCCGGGGTGGCGCTGGCGATCGACCGACGCGCGCTGCTGGTATCGGGACTTGCTTATGTCGTCGCCGCGGCGGGCAGCTTGGTCGGCCCAGGCGGCGCACTGGGTCTGGGGTGGATCGCGACCGCGCTGGTGATCGGATCGGCACTATTGAGCCTGTCCGCCTTCTGGTCGGCGATGCGCCGCGCCGTGCTGGCGCGATTGTCGCCCGACCTCGCCCGCCGGCTGCCGCCCCCCGCCCAGCCCGCGGTTGCCCCGGCGGCCGTTTACGGCTAGGCGCGCGGCCCTCCCCGGCCGTGGTCATCCCTGGAGGCGCGGGCGGGAGCATCGAACGTTTCAAAGGATAACCGCATGAGCGAACAACTGACGCTCGCGGCCGAGGCGCGCGATCGGGTT
>Ga0325401_1003757_pt1 | contig 14056 bp, 15 predicted proteins | sample PopdelMetagenome_FD_205666 | JGI IMG/M metagenome (GOLD analysis project Ga0325401, IMG submission 205666) | Populus deltoides microbial communities from Bellville, Georgia, United States - Xylem-PdKOR-R2 | ecosystem: Host-associated > Plants > Phyllosphere > Stem > Wood/Secondary xylem | place...
TGTGCTGGGCGCGGCGCTCGGCCTCGGCGGCCTCCTTCGCCTCGCGCGCAGCGGCGCGCGCGGCGACCGCCTCGGGATCGGGAGCGGCCTTGTTGCGCAGTTTTTCGAGCGCACGGGCCTTGGCGTCGCGCGAGGCGGCGGCGCGGTCGTTGAAATCTGGAGTCTTGTAGCCTGCCATCAGTGATCCATCATGGGGGCATCGCGCCCGGAATGCAAAGGGTGCAACAGCACGACGGCCCCGCGAACGCTCGCGAGGCCGTCAGTGACGCTGGTGGACGCACCCGAAGGTTCGAGACGGACCATGGTAGCCGGGCCATCGCGAACGTCGTCACCGCCTGCCCACATCGGCCCGTGCACGGCCGATGTCAACCGCTCGTGGGTCACCGGGAGTGTACTGGGCACAGGTGCCGACCAGAACGCCGGCCGCTCCGATCCGTCAGCCAGCGCGACGCTGCCGCGTTCCCGCCGGATCTGCGCGATGCTCGACGCCGATCGATGCCGAAGCCCGGGCGTCGTCCCGTATCGCCTGGGAACCCGGGAGTTGATGCTCCGCCGGATTGGGAACGACGTCGATCACCAGCGGCAACGTGACCGTCTACGCAACAACGGCCCCGCGATCGCTCGCGAAGCCGTTGGAAAACCTGGTGGACGCACTTGGGCTCGAACCAAGGACCCGCTGATTAAGAGTCAGCTGCTCTACCAACTGAGCTATGCGTCCATGCCGGCGAGCGGACCTCCAAGCGGAGCCGTTCGCGACGGGAGCTGGGCCTTTAACGGGCGAGGTGGCGGATGCAAGCGCTTTTTCGCCGCTACCAGCGCGAGGTGCGTCGGTTGTCGCGGTCGATTGCCATTAGGATGCCGAGGCACAGCAGCACCGTCATCTGCGCCGACCCGCCGAAGCTGACCAGCGGCAGCGGGATGCCGACCACCGGTGCGAGGCCCATCACCATCATCAGGTTGATCGCGACATAGAAGAAGATCGTCGTCGACAGCCCCGCCGCAGTCAGCCGGGCGAAGCGTGTGGGAGCTGCCTGCGCCACCCCCAACCCCCAGCGGATCACCCACAGGAAGGCGAAGATCAGCAGGCAGCCGCCGACCAGCCCCCATTCCTCCGCCATCGTCGCGAAGACGAAATCGGTATGTCCTTCAGGCAGATAGTCGAGATGACTCTGAGTCCCGTTGAGGAACCCCTTGCCCAAGACGCCCCCCGATCCGATCGCGATCTTGGACTGGCTGATGTGATAGCCGGTGCCCAGCGGATCGGACTCGGGATCCATGAAGATCAGGATGCGGTTGCGCTGATAGTCGTGGAGCACGAATTGGAACGCGAGCGGCACCGCCACCGCCGCCGCCGCCAGCCCGCCCAGGTACAGCCGTAGCGGCGTTCCCGCGAGGAACATCACCGTCACCCCGCCGAAACAGATCATCAGCGCGGTGCCGAGATCGGGCTGGAGCATCACCAGCGCGGCCGGCATCCCGATCAGCAGCGCCGGCGGCCAGATCGCCCCGACGCTGCGCGATTCGGCGGGTGGCAGGCGATCGTAGAAGCGCGCGGCGGCGAGCACGATCGCGAGCTTCATCAGCTCGGAGGGTTGCAGGCGGATGATGCCGAGATCCAGCCAGCGCTGGCTCCCGCCCCGGACCGCGCCCAGCGCCTCCACCGCGACCAGCGCGATCAGCAAGGCGGCATAGGCGGGGAACGCCGCGCGCTTGAACCAGTCGAGCGGCGCGAACGAGAGCAGCACCGCGCCGCCGGTGAAGGCGAACAGCTTCACGCCCTGCGACCACGCCCAGGGCCGGACGCTGCCCCCCGCCGCCGAATACAGGACGACGAGCCCGAAGCACCCGATCGCAAGCACCGGCAGGATCACCCGCCATGGCAGGGTGGCGAGCGGTTCGGGAACGATGCCGGTGCGGTTCATCGCGGCGGGCCGGGCAGGGTGGGGACAACGGGGGGCAGACGCTCGTCGGAGCCGCCTTCGGGCGCGGGCTGTTCGGCGACCTCGGCCGCGACGGCCGCCTGGCTTCGGTCGGCGCTGTCGGTCGCGCGGGTCACCGCGGGCGCATTGGAGGGGACGGTGGCGTCGGTCTTGGTCGCGGCGGAACCGGGCGCAGGCGTGCGGGTTGCGCGATAGGCGGCCTCCTGCGCCGCCATGCGGGTGGCGATGTCGCCGCCCCATGTCGGCTCCTCGGCGGCCAGGGTCGTGACCGCGCGGTCGCGGTCGAGCAGCCAGGTCATGATGTCGCGCCCGATCTGGGGCGTGTCGAGGTTGCGGATGATGTGGCCGTTATGCTCCAGCACGATGCCGGCGGCATAGCGCGGGTTGTCGGCGGGGGCGTAGCAGACGAACAGCGCGTGGTCGCGCAGCTTGAACGGCAGCTGACCGTTGGTGAGCACGCCCGAGCGCCGTTCGGCCATGGTGATGCGGCGGACCTGGGCGGTGCCGGTCTTCGCCGCCAGCGTCATGCCCGGCACCAGCAGCCGGGCCGCGGCGCCGGTACCGCCACCGTTGACCACCGCCGACATCGCGTCGCGCACCGCCTGCAGGTTCTCCGACGCGAAGGGCAGGGCGGGGGCGTCGCGCACCACGCGGTGCGCGAGCAGGCTGGGCTGGAGCGCGCGCCCGCTGGCGATCCGCGCCGCCATCACCGCGAGCTGGAGCGGATTGGCGAGCACGTAGCCCTGGCCGATCGACGCGTTGAGCCCGTCCGCGACGGTCCAGCGGGTCTTGTACTTGGCCAGCTTCCACGCGGAATCGGGCACCGTGCCATAGCGCTGGGCGGTCAGCGGCAGGTCGAACCGCTGGCCCAGCCCCATCGCGCGCGCGACCGGCGCGATGCGGTCGTACCCGACCCGCCGGATCATCTCGTAGAAATAGATATCGCAGCTTTGCGCGACCGCCGTACGCAGGTCGACCGGCCCATGCCCCCGCCGCTTGTGGCAATGGAACACGCCGGTGCCGACGCGGAGCGCGCCGGTGCAGTTGATCCGCATGCCCGCCGGCACCCCGGCCTCCAGCAGCGCGAGCCCGTTCATCGGCTTCACCGTCGATCCCGGCGGGTACAGCCCCTGCGTCACCTTGTTCATCAGGGGGACGTGGTCGTTCTCGGACAGCATCTGCCATTCGAGCTGGCTGATCCCGTCGGAGAAGCTGTTGGGGTCGTAGGCGGGCATCGACACCATCGCCAGGATCTCGCCGGTGCGGGTGTCGATCACCACCGCCGACCCCGAGTTGGTGCCCAGCCGGCGCGCGGCGTAATCCTGCAACCCGGCGTCGATCGTCAGCCGCACGGTGTGACCGGCCACGTCGGCGCGGGTTTCCAGGTCCTTGACCGGCTTGCCCCGAGCGGTCACCTCGACCCGCTTGGCCCCCGGCTTACCCCGCAGCAGCGGCTCGAGCGTCCGCTCCAACCCGTCCTTGCCCATCCGGAAGCCGGGGGTGACGAGCAGCGGGTCGCGGGTCTCGCGATACTGTTCGGCGGTGGGCGTGCCGACATAGCCGGTCAGGTGCGCCACCGCCGCCCCGCCGGGATAATGGCGCGCGAACCCCCGCGTCGGCGCGACGCCGGGCAGGTCGGGCAGGCGGACGTTGACCGCGGCATAGCGGTTCCAGTCGATGTTCTCCGCCACCTGCACCGGCTGGAACCCGGCCGCCTGCTTCAGGTCGAGCCGGATGCGCGCGAGGTCCTCCTGTTTCAGGCCGAGCAGCCGCGCGAGCAGCGCCAGCGTCGCGTCGGCGTCCTCCAGCCGTTCGGGGATGATGTCGACGCGAAAGTCGGTGCGGTTGGACGCGACCGGCGCGCCGTGCCGGTCGAGCAGCCAGCCGCGCCGCGGCGGCAGCAGCGTCGTGTTGACCCGGTTCGACTCGGCGAGGAGATTGTACTTCTCGTTCTGCGCGATCGCGAGCCAGCCCATCCGCCCCGCCAGCAGCACGCCGACCGCCCCCTGCGCCGTACCGAGCAGCCACGCGCGCCGCGAGAAGCTGTACGCCTGCGTCGCCTCCGAAACGATGCGGTTGCCCTTCTTCACGCGTGCGGCCCCCGCCGCCGGTCGATCCACGCGACCGCACGCGCGGCGAGCGGGAAGCACAGCACCGTCGCCACCACCTGCGCCGCGAGCAGCGGCCCGACCGGCGCGGCCCACGGCACCGCGATCAGCCGCCCGCCGATGAGGCACAGCGCGCTCGCCGCCCCCGCGATCAGCCAGTCGTGCCAGAAGGTGCGAAACGGCATCCGCGCTTCCACCGCCTCGATCGCGAGAAAGCACAAGGACCACAGCAGCACCGCGCTGCCTAGCGGCTGCCCGCTGACGAGGTCGTCCCAGAACCCCAGCGGCGCCGCCGCCCAGGGCCGGAGCGAGAAGCGCGCCAGCAGCCGCCACGCGAGCAGCATGAGCAGGCCTGCGGGCGGCATCAACGGCACGGTGGCGATCACCGGCACCGCGGTGATGGCCGACGCGGCCACCACGCTTGCCCACGGAATCGCGCGGGCGCGCCCGGGGGGCAGCGGCTCGGCGAAGGGCTTGGCGGCAACCAGCGGGATCATCGTCCGGGCTCGGCCGGGATCGGCATGAACGGCGCTTCGACGGTCGCGAAGTCGAGCGTATCGGGGGTGGAGAAGGGGCGCGCCTCGACCGTGTCGGCACCCGGCCGCGTCACGCGCGCGACAGGGATGCCGGGCGGATACAGCCCGCCCGTGCCCGAGGTGACGAACAGGTCGCCCGTGCGAAAGCGGACGTTGGTGGTGTAGACGGAGCGGATGTCGAGCGATCCGTCGCCGCGCCCGGCCGCGATCGCGGGCGCGCCGTCGCGGGTGCGGCGGACGGGGACGATGCTCTCGGGATCGACCACCAGGAGGACGCGCGCGGCGTTGGGCCCGGTCTCGACGATGCGGCCGACCAGCCCCGCCGGCCCCAGCACCGGCATCCCCGGCCGCACCCCCTCGAACCGCCCGGCGTTGATGAGCGCGAAACGACGCCCGCTGGTGGCGGTGGAGCTGACCAGCCGCGCGGTGACCACCGGCGTCCGCGCCCGGTCGCGCAAGGCGAGCAGCGCGCGCAGCCGGCGATTGTCGTACGCGATCACCCGCGCCCGCGTCAGCACCGCCGCCTGCGCCTTCAGCTGTTCGGCCATCGCGCGGTTGCGCGCGCGGACGGCGAAATGGTCGCCGATCGCCTCGGGGATGCTTGCTACCACCCGGCCGCCTGTCGCGAGCACGCTCGACACCGGCGTCGTCACCGTCGCCGCCGCCATCCGGAAACCCGCGAACAGCGGCGGATCGAACGCGGACAGCACCAGCAGCGCCGCGCCCACGACCACGCCGGCCACGGCGAGGACGTAGCCCAGGAACACGCCATATTGCCGCCGCCGCGAGAAGCCGGTGCGGCGATCCCGGACTGGCGCCATGCGCGCTTACTCCGCTGCGCTGCCCTCACCCATCGGCGCTGCGCGCCTCTCCCTCTCCCGCCGGGAGAGGGAAGGGGCTCGCCCGCAACGCGGGTGCAAAGGGTGAGGGTGAATGAGACTCACCCGTTCTGCAACACACCCCGGAACATCGGGTCCTCCAGCGCCCGCCCGGTGCCGAGCGCGACGCAGGTCAACGGGTCCTCCGCGACGGTCACCGGCAGCCCGGTTTCATCGCGCAGCACCTCGTCCAGCCCCTGCAGCAGTGCGCCGCCGCCGGTCAGGACGATTCCCTGGTCGACGATGTCGGCGGCAAGCTCGGGCGCGGTGTTCTCCAGCGCGACGCGGACTCCCTCGACGATCGTCGAAACCGGCTCGGACAGCGCCTCGGCGATCATGCCCTGGTTGATCTGGATCTCCTTGGGCACCCCATTGACGAGGTCGCGGCCCTTGATCGCGAGCACCACGCCGATCCCGTCCGCCGGCGGGCGCGCGATGCCGATCTCCTGCTTGATCCGCTCGGCGGTCGACTCGCCGATCAGCAGGTTGTGGTTGCGGCGGATATAGCTGACGATCGCCTCATCCATCTTGTCGCCGCCGACCCGGACGCTCGTGGTGTAGGCGAGTCCGCGCAGGGAGAGCACCGCGACCTCGGTGGTGCCGCCGCCGATGTCGACCACCATCGACCCGATCGGCTCGGTCACCGGCATATCGGCGCCGATCGCGGCGGCCATCGGCTCCTCGATCAGGTACACCGCGCTCGCCCCCGCGTTCGAGGCGGCGTCGCGGATCGCGCGGCGTTCGACCTTGGTCGAGCCCGAGGGTACGCAGATCACGATCTCCGGCCGGTTCCAGGGCAGGCTCTTGCCGCCGTGGACCTTCTGGATGAACTTCTTGATCATCTCCTCGGCGACGTCGATGTCGGCGATGACGCCGTCGCGAAGTGGCCGGATCGCCTCGATGTTGCCGGGGGTCTTGCCCATCATCAGCTTGGCGTCGTCGCCGACCGCCTTGACCCGCTTCATCCCGTTGACCGTCTCGATCGCGACCACCGAGGGCTCGTTGAGAACGATGCCGCGGCCCCGGACATAGACCACCGTGTTGGCGGTGCCGAGGTCGATCGCCATGTCCTGCGACATGAGCTTGAAGAAACGCGTGATGGGCATCGGGCGGGGGTCCGTGGGCGAAAGGGCGTACGCTCGGCCCCGCGCCCCCGGACGCCGGATCGCCTGGGGCATGTGCATCGCGGGGTCGCGGGATGCCGCCGCTTGGTCTAGGGATGCGCCCGTGTCAATACGCCGCCTCCCCGAGCATCTCGTCAACCGGATCGCCGCCGGTGAAGTGGTGGAAAGACCCGCCAGCGCGTTGAAGGAACTGGTCGAGAACGCGCTCGATGCGGGCGCGACTCGGATCGCGGTGACTCTCGCGGCGGGGGGCACCGAACGGATCGAGGTGGCCGACGACGGCTGCGGGATGACGCCAGCCGACATGGTGCTGGCGCTCGAACGCCATGCCACGTCCAAGCTGCCCGATGAGGCGATCGAGGCGGTCGCGACGCTCGGGTTCCGTGGTGAGGCGCTGCCCTCGATCGCCTCGGTCGCTCGATTAACAGTCGAGAGCCGGGTGCGGGGCGCGGACGGCTGGCGACGGGTGGTCGACAATGGCATGCTGGCGGGAGAGGGCCCCGCCGCGCTGCCGCCGGGAACGCGCATCGTCGTCGACGGGCTGTTCGCGCGGGTGCCGGCGCGGCGCAAGTTCCTGCGCTCGGCGCGATCGGAATACGCCGCCTGCCTCGACGTGGTTCGCCGGCTCGCGATGGCGCGGCCCGATGTGGCTTTCGCGGTCGAGCATGACGGCCGCCGGACTCTGTCGGTGTCGGCGGAAGAGGGACGCCCGGCGCGGGTCGCGGCGCTCACTGACCGCGCGCTCGCCGACAACGCGGTGCCGATCGACTGGGTTCGCGAGGGGATCGTGCTCGGCGGGATCGCGGGGCTGCCGACCTTCAACCGCGGGGTCGCCAACCACCAGTACCTGTTCGTCAACGGCCGGCCGGTGCGCGACCGCTTGCTGATCGGCGCGATTCGAGGCGCTTATGCCGAGATGATCCCGCGCGATCGCCACGCGGTGGTGGCGCTGTTCCTCGACCTGCCGCCCAGCGAGGTTGACGTCAACGTCCACCCGGCCAAGACCGAGGTCCGCTTCCGCGACCCGGCGCTGATCCGCGGCCTGATCGTCTCGGGCCTGCGTCGCGCGCTCGACGAGGCCGGGCATCGTGTCGTCCAGCGGCCGGCGGTGGACCTGTCGGCGCTGTTCCATCCCGAGCCGATCGCCGAACCCGCGCCACCGGCGTTCGCGTTCGAGCGTGCGGCAGGCAGCGTGGCCGATCGCCGTCCGACCTTCCTCACCCCGCCCCCCGCCGCCCGCGCCGAGCCCGCCTGGGCACCCCCGCCCGAGCCAGTGGCGCATCCGCTCGGCGTCGCGCGGGGACAGGTGGCCAAGACCTACATCGTCGCCGAGGCGGAGGACGGCCTCGTCCTCGTCGACCAGCACGCTGCGCACGAGCGGCTGGTACTCGAACGCATGCGACGCGCGCTCGCGGGCGGCCGGGTGGCGTCACAGGCATTGCTGATCCCCGAGGTCGTGGAACTCGACGAGCCCGCCTGCGACCGGCTGGAGGCGCGGGTGGAGGAGCTGGGCGAATTCGGTCTCGTCCTCGAACGCTTCGGCGCGGGCGCGATGCTGGTCCGCGCGACGCCCGCGCTGCTCGGGCAGGCCGATCCCGCCGGACTGGTTGTGGACCTTGCCGACGAACTCGCCGCGTTCGACCAGACGCTGTCGTTGCGCGAACGGCTCGACCATGTCGCGGCGACCATGGCGTGCCATGGCTCGGTCCGCGCGGGCCGCATTCTCGCCCCTGCCGAGATGAACGCGCTGCTTCGCGAAATGGAGGCGACCCCCCATTCGGGTCAATGCAACCATGGCCGCCCAACCTGGGTCAAGCTGGCGATGGCCGATGTCGAGCGGCTGTTCGCCCGCCGCTGACGCCCGTTCACCGACGGGAAACATTAGCCGGCCTCGTGCATTTCATCGCGCAGGATCAACAACCCAGCGCAAGAACCATGAAGCACATCGTCCCCATCGCCCTCGCCCTGATTCCGCTCGCTGCCGTCGTCAGCGCCTGCGTGGTCTGCCCCTGACGCTCATGCGGCGAGTGTCTCGGCGAAGAGCCAGCGCTCCGCCTCTCGACGTGCGGTGAAGAACGCCAGGTTCGGCCGGTCCACCAGCCGCCGCACCTGCATCCGCGCCAGGGACGATCCGGTCACGATCGCCAGCCGCGCCGCCGCTACCTTCGGGTCGATCAGCATCGCGCGGAACGTTTCCACGATATCCTGCGGCTGGATCTTGCATTCGGACACGTCGCACAGCGTGACGTGCCGATTGGGCGGCGTTCCCAGCGTGGCAAGCGCCGTGTCCCGCGCGGCCGCGAAGGCCGCGACCTCCTCGACGGTGAAGAAGCCGCTGAGCTCCAGGATCAGCAATCCGCGGTCGGCCTGCGTATGGACGGAAAAGTTGGCGGTCATGCCGACCTTATAGGCGGCCGGCGGGTTGCCGATTCCTGACTCACCCGGATCGACATGCGAAAAGCCCGCCCGGATCGACTCCGGACGGGCTTTTCGTACCGTAACGGGGCGGTTCAGCCCTGCTGTTCGCCCTGCGCCTCGGCGGTCGCGCCCGGCTCGGCATTGGGGTCATAGTCCTCGGTGAAGCCGCCCTGGTCGCGACCTTCCTCGAAGACCTGAGCCATGATGTCGACGCCCTGCGCCTGCATCTCGGCCTCTTCGGGCGAGCGGGCGACGTTGACCTTGACCGGCACCGACACCTCGGGATGCAGCGCCACGCGTACCTCGTACAGGCCCAGCGCCTTGATCGGACGGCCGAGCACCACCGCCGACTTGGCAACCTTGTGCCCGGCGGCGTTGAGCGCCTCGACCAGGTCGCGCACCGCGACCGAGCCGTAGAGCTGGCCGACGTTCGACGCCTGACGGATCAGGGTGATCGAGGCGTCCTTGAACCCCTTGGCTTCCTTCTCGGCGTCGCCGCGGCGGTTGGCGTTGTCGCTTTCGATGCGGGCGCGGTTCGCCTCGAACACCTTGCGGTTGGCCTCGTTCGCACGAAGCGCCTTCTTGCGCGGGAGCAGGAAGTTGCGGGCGAACCCGTCCTTCACCTTCACTACGTCGCCGATGGCGCCGAGCTTCTCGACGCGCTCAAGCAGAATGACGTCCATCTGCCTATCTCCTCACTTCACGACGTAGGGCAGCAGGCCCAGGTGACGCGCGCGCTTGATCGCCTGCGCCAGCTCACGCTGCTTCTTGGCGGACACGCTGGTGATGCGCGACGGCACGATCTTGCCACGCTCGGACACGAAGCCCTGGAGCAGGCGGACGTCCTTGTAGTCGATCCGGGGCGCATCCTTGGCGCTGAACGGGCACGACTTGCGGCGGCGAAAGAACGGACGGGCCATTATGCGACCTCCTCTTGGGCGTCACGACGCGGGGCACGATCGGGGCGGTCCCCGCGCGGGCCGCCATCTCGACCACCGTCACGGCCTTCACGATCGCCGCGGCGCTCGCGGTCGCGCTCCTGCTTGCGCATCATAACGGTCGGACCCTGCTCCAGCTCGTCGACCTTGACGGTCATGTAGCGGATGATGTCCTCGTTGATCTGCGCTTGGCGCTCCAGCTCGGCGACGACCGCGCCGGGCGCGTCGATCTCGAGCATGACGTAATGCGCCTTGCGGTTCTTCGCGATCCGATAGGCGAGGGAGCGCAGCCCCCAGGTCTCGGCCTTGACGACCCGGCCTTCGCCCTCGGTGATGATTTTGGTGGCGGCTTCCGCCATCTGGTCCACTTGCGCCTGTGCCAGGTCCTGGCGCGCAAGGAACACGTGCTCGTACAGAGCCATGCGTTCACTTTCTTGTTACCGATCGCTGACGGGCGCCCCATGCGCCTGCCCCTCCGGCTGTCGTGCAAAACGTTGCGCGGCGAGAGGACAAACCCCCACGCCGCGACCCGCACCCCTTAGCGCCTTGCGCGGCAAAGGCAAGCGCCGTACCCGGCCCGCCGACCAAGCAGGAGAGGTTCGTTGCGCGCATTCATCTTCCCCGGCCAGGGCAGCCAGGCGGTCGGCATGGGTGCCGCGCTCGCCGAAGCCAGCGCGACCGCGCGCGCGGTGTTCGAGGAGGTCGACGAAGCGCTCGGCCAGAACCTGGCGCGGCTGATGGCGGAAGGGCCAGCCGACCAGCTGACCCTCACCGAGAACGCGCAGCCCGCGATCATGGCGAACGCGATCGCCACCCTGCGCGTGCTGGGCGAGGGCGGCCTCCGCATTGCCGACAAGGCTGATTACGTCGCAGGCCATTCGCTCGGCGAATATAGCGCCCTCTGTGCGGCCGAGGCGTTCGACCTTGCCACCACCGCCCGGCTGCTCCGGCTGAGGGGGCAGGCGATGCAGGCGGCGGTGCCGGTGGGCGAGGGCGCGATGGCGGCGCTGCTCGGCGCAGACTTGGAGCTCGCGCGCACCATCGCCGGCGCGGCCACGGACTCGATCCTGGCGGAGGGCGGCGCGGAGCTGACCTGCACCGTCGCCAACGACAACGATCCGACCCAGGTCGTCATCTCCGGCCACCGCGCCGCCGTCGAGCGCGCGGTGTCGCTGGCGAAGGAGCTCGGCGCCAAGCGGGGCATCCTGCTCCCCGTCTCCGCCCCCTTCCACTGCCCGCTGATGCAGCCCGCCGCCGACGCAATGCAGACCGCGCTGCTCGACGCGCGCATCGCCGCGCCGCTGGTGTCGGTGTTCTGCAACGTCGACGCCGCCCCGATCGCCGACCCCGGCGCGATCCGCGTCGCGCTGGTCCAGCAGGTCACCGGCATGGTCCGCTGGCGCGAATCGGTGCTCGCGATGGCGGCGGCTGGCGTGACCGAGTTCGTCGAATTCGGCGGCAAGGTCCTCGCCCCCATGGTCAAACGCATCGCCCCGGACGTGGAAGCGACGAGCGTCGTCACCATGGCCGACGTGGAGGCGTTGGCCGCTCGACTCTGACCCGATCACAATCAGGATGACAGGCTATGTTCGACCTTTCAGGCATGACCGCTCTCGTTACCGGCGCGTCCGGGGGCATCGGCTCGGCGATCGCCCGCGCGCTCGCCGCGCAGGGGGCGCGGCTGGCGGTGTCGGGGAGCAATGCGGCCAAGCTCCAGGATTTTCGCGAGACGCTGGGCGGGGACCATGTCGCGCTGCCGTGCGACCTGTCCGACGGCGCGGCGGTGGACGCGCTGGTGCCGCAGGCTGTTGCGGGGCTTGGGCGGCTCGACATCCTCGTCAACAATGCCGGCGTCACCCGCGACAACCTCGCGATGCGGATGAAGGACGAGGAGTGGGACGAGGTCCTCCGCGTCAACCTCCAGGCCGCGTTCCGGCTGTGCCGCGCCGCCGCCAAGCCGATGATGAAGGCGCGCTTCGGCCGCATCGTCTCGATCACCTCGGTGGTCGGGGCCACGGGTAACCCCGGCCAGGCGAACTACGCCGCCTCGAAGGCCGGGCTGGTCGGCATGTCCAAGGCGCTCGCGCAGGAACTCGCCAGCCGCCAGATCACCGTCAACTGCGTCGCGCCCGGCTTCATCCGCTCGGCGATGACCGACGCGCTGAACGAGGCGCAGCGGGCTGCGATCCTGGGCCGCATCCCGGCGGGCGACCTGGGCGCTGGCGAGGATATCGGCGCGGCTGTGGTCTACCTTTCCAGCCGCGAGGCGGGTTACGTTACGGGGCAGACCCTCCACGTCAACGGCGGCATGGCGATGCTGTAAGGGGACGGGCCGGGCGCGGCCCCCTTGCCAGCCGCCCGAGCCCGTTCTACCGACGTTCAGGAATACGCAAACACCCGTTCAAAGAGGGACTATCATGAGCGAGACTGCCGACCGCGTGAAGAAGATCGTCGTCGAGCACCTGGGCGTCGAAGCCGACAAGGTGACTGAGGATGCGAGCTTCATCGACGATCTGGGCGCCGACAGCCTCGACATCGTCGAGCTGGTGATGGCGTTCGAGGAAGAGTTCGGGGTCGAGATCCCCGACGACGCCGCCGAGAAGATCACGACCGTCAAGGACGCGATCGCCTATATCGACGAGCACAAGGCCTGAGCCTCGGCCTCCGTCCCTCCAGACCCCCGTTCGCCCTGAGCTAGTCGAAGGGCTCTTCTCCGGAAGGCAGGACAGGGCTTCGACAGGCTCAGCCCGAACGGGTCTGGGCCTGTTTCGTTGAACCGCGGTGCCGCGCGCGACTCAGGCGGCAGGAGACAGATATGCGGCGTGTCGTCGTAACCGGCCTCGGCCTCGTCACTCCGCTGGGTGCGGACGTCGAGACCGCGTGGAAGAACATCGTCGCCGGCAAGTCGGGCGCGGACACCATCCGCCGCTTCGACGCGACCGACTTCCAGTCGAACTACGCGTGCGAGGTGAAGCCGGCCGACCACGAATACGGCTTCGATCCCGGCAAGCGCGTCGACCACAAGATCCAGCGGCAGGTCGATCCCTTCATCGTCTACGGCATCGACGCCGCCGGCCAGGCGCTCGAACATGCCGGCCTCACCGATATGAGCGAGGAGGAGCGGTTCCGCGCCGGCTGCTCGATCGGATCGGGCATCGGCGGACTGCCGGGGATCGAATCCGAGTCGCTGGTGCTCGCGGCCAAGGGCCCCAAGCGGGTCAGCCCGCACTTCGTCCATGGCCGCCTCATCAACCTGATCTCGGGTCAGGTGTCGATCAAGTACGGGCTGATGGGCCCCAACCACGCGGTGGTGACCGCCTGCTCGACCGGGGCGCACTCGATCGGCGACGCCGCGCGGATGATCGCGATGGACGACGCCGACGTGATGCTCGCAGGGGGAGCAGAAAGCACGGTGTGCCCGATCGGCATCGCCGGCTTCGGCCAGGCGCGCGCGCTGTCGACCGGGTTCCGCGACGAGCCGTGGCGCGCCAGCCGGCCATGGGACAAGGACCGCGACGGCTTCGTGATGGGCGAGGGCGCCGGCATCGTCGTGCTGGAGGAATATGAGCGCGCCAAGGCCCGCGGCGCGACGGTCTATGCCGAGGTGATCGGCTATGGCCTATCGGGCGACGCCTATCACGTCACCGCGCCGCATCCGGAGGGGTCGGGCGCGTTCCGGTCGATGCAGATGGCGATGAGGAAGTCGGGGCTGGCGCTGTCGGACATCGACTATATCAACGCCCACGGCACCTCGACCCCGCTCGGCGACGAGCTGGAGCTGGGCGCGGTCCGCCGGCTGTTCGGCAGCGACATGGACGGCGTGTCGATGAGCTCGACCAAGTCCGCGATCGGTCACCTGCTCGGCGGTGCGGGGGCGGTGGAATCGATCTTCTGCATCCTCGCGATGTGCGACGGGGTGGTGCCGCCGACGCTCAACCTCGACAATCCGAGCGAGAACTGCGCCGGGGTCGACCTCGTGCCCCACACCGCCAAGGAGCGGAAGGTGCGCGCGGTGCTCAACAACTCCTTCGGGTTCGGCGGCACCAACGCGTCGCTGGTGATGCGGGCGGTTTAGGATGTGTCCCCGCGCAGGCGGGGACCCAGTCTGGGCTCC
>Ga0325401_1003758_pt1 | contig 14054 bp, 15 predicted proteins | sample PopdelMetagenome_FD_205666 | JGI IMG/M metagenome (GOLD analysis project Ga0325401, IMG submission 205666) | Populus deltoides microbial communities from Bellville, Georgia, United States - Xylem-PdKOR-R2 | ecosystem: Host-associated > Plants > Phyllosphere > Stem > Wood/Secondary xylem | place...
GCCGGAGCCGCCGCCTTCCGGGCGCCGCCACGCTCGGCCGACTTGCGCGCGGCCGGCGCCGGGGCGGCGACCTTGGCGCGGTTCTTGCGGCCGTCCTCGACCGTCTCGGTGAGGATCTCGACCTGCGCCATGGGGGCGTTGTCGCCCTTGCGGGGCCCGACCTTCGTGATGCGGAGGTAGCCGCCGTCACGGTCGGTGAGGGTCGGCGCGATCTCGGTGAAGAGCACGTGCACCACGCCCTTGTCGCGGACGGTCGTCAGCACCTGGCGGCGGGCGTGGATGTCACCGCGCTTCGCCTTGGTGATGAGCTTCTCCGCGAGCGGGCGGAGTCGCTTGGCCTTGGCCTCGGTCGTCACGATCTTGCCGTGCTCGAACAGCTGCGTCGCGAGGTTGGCGAGGATGATCCGCTCGTGCGACGGGCTGCCGCCGAGGCGGGCGCCCTTGGTCGGTGTGGGCATGGTGTCCGTTCTCCAGTGTCAGGTGCTTGCTCTGCCTACCCGTGCCCGACCGCCGGGGCGGGCGGGCACGGGGTGCGGGATCAGTACTGCTCGGTCTCGCTGTAGTCGGCCTCGTCGGCCTCGTCGTCGTAGCGGATGGCGCTCAGCGGGTCGAAGCCGGGAGCGCTGTCCTTGAGCGACAGACCCATCTCGTGCAGCTTCAGCTTGACCTCGTCGATGGACTTGGAGCCGAAGTTGCGGATGTCGAGCAGGTCCTGCTCGCTGCGCGAGACGAGCTCGGACACCGTGTGGATGCCCTCGCGCTTGAGGCAGTTGTAGGACCGGACGGTGAGGTTCAGGTCCTCGACCGGCAGGGCCAGGTCGGCGGCCAGCTGCTCGTCGATCGGCGAAGGGCCGATCTCGATGCCCTCGGCCTCGACGTTCAGCTCGCGCGCCAGGCCGAAGAGCTCGGTCAGCGTGCGGCCGGCCGACGCGACGGCGTCGCGCGGGCGGATGGCCGGCTTGGTCTCGACGTCCAGGATCAGACGGTCGAAGTCGGTGCGCTGCTCGACGCGGGTGGCCTCGACCTTGTAGGTGACCTTGAGGACCGGGGAGTAGATCGAGTCGACCGGGATGCGGCCGATCTCGGCGTCGATCGACTTGTTCTGCACCGCGGAGACGTAGCCGCGGCCGCGCTCGACCACGAGCTCCATGTCCAGGCGACCGGAGTCGTTGAGCGTGGCGATGTGCAGCTCGGGGTTGTGCACCTCGACACCGGCCGGCGGCGCGATGTCCGCGGCGGTGACCTCTCCGGCACCCGACTTGCGCAGGTACATGGTGACGGGCTCGTCCTCCTCGGAGGAGACGACGAGCGCCTTGAGGTTGAGGATGATCTCGGTGATGTCCTCGACGACGCCCTCGATGGTGGAGAACTCGTGGAGGTTGCCCTCGACCTTGATGCTCGTCACGGCCGCGCCCGGGATGGACGACAGCAGCGTGCGGCGCAGGGAGTTGCCGAGGGTGTAGCCGAAACCGGGCTCGAGCGGCTCGATGGCGAACCGCGAGCGGTTCTCGGAGACGGTCTCCTCGGACAGCGTGGGGCGCTGGGCGATCAGCATGGTGCTCTTCCTTCCCCGCACCCCCCGTTATTTGACGGTGCGGAACCGGACCCGCATCTGGCGGTCCGGGTGGTGCTCCGTGGCCGGGGCCACGGACGCCCGGACCCGTCGATCGCTCGACGGGCCCGGGGTACGACGGTGAGGACTACTTGGAGTAGAGCTCGACGATCAGCTGCTCCTGGACGTCGATCGCGATCTGCGCACGGCTCGGGAGCTGGTGCACGAAGACGCGGCCACGCTCGGGGAGCACCTGCAGCCAGGCCGGGACCTCGCGCTCGCCGTGGGTCTCGCGGTTGATGACGTGGGGCGTCTGCTCCAGCGCCTTCGGGGCGAGGTCCACGATGTCGTGCTGGCTCACGCGGTACGACGGGATGTCGACCTTGTGGCCGTTCACGAGGAAGTGGCCGTGCACGACGAACTGGCGGGCCTGACGACGCGTGCGGGCGAGCCCGGCGCGGTAGACCACGTTGTCGAGGCGGGACTCCAGGATCTGCAGCAGGTTGTCACCCGTCTTGCCCTGGACCCGGTTCGCCTCCTCGTAGTAAAGGCGGAACTGCTTCTCGAGGACGCCGTAGGAGAAGCGGGCCTTCTGCTTCTCGCGCATCTGCAGGAGGTACTCGGACTCCTTGATGCGGCCCTTGCCGTGGGCACCGGGCGGGTAGGGGCGCTTCTCGAACGAGCTGTCGCCGCCGACCAGGTCAACACCCAGGCGACGCGACTTCTTGGTCATGGGACCGGTGTAACGAGCCATGTCTGTTCAGCTTTCCTTTCTGGGTGTGAGGGTCAGACCCGGCGCCGCTTGGGAGGGCGGCAGCCGTTGTGCGGGATGGGGGTGACGTCGGCGATCGCGCCGACCTCGAGGCCGACGGCCCCGAGCGAGCGGATCGCGGTCTCGCGACCCGAGCCCGGGCCCTTGACGAAGACGTCGATGCGCTTCATGCCGTGCTCCATGGCGCGGCGGCCGGCGGCCTCGGCGGCCATCTGCGCGGCGTACGGGGTCGACTTGCGCGAGCCCTTGAAGCCAACGGTGCCGGCGGACGCCCAGGCGATGACCGCACCCGTGGGGTCGGTGATCGAGATGACGGTGTTGTTGAACGTGCTCTTGATGTGGGCCTGGCCCGACACCACGTTCTTCTTTTCCTTCTTCCGCACCTTCGTGGCGCGGGTGTTGCGGCCTGCGGTAGCCATCTGTGCTCTGTTCTCCTGGATCTAGGCGCGGGACCCGCGGGGGGTCAGCGCGCCTTCTTCTTGCCGGCGACGGGCTTGCGCGCACCCTTGCGGCCACGGGCGTTCGTCCGGGTGCGCTGACCACGGACGGGCAGACCGGCGCGGTGGCGACGGCCCTGGTAGGAGCCGATCTCGACCTTGCGGCGGATGTCGGCGGCCACCTCGCGACGGAGGTCACCCTCGGTCTGGTAGTGCGCTTCGATCCAGTCACGCAGGGCGACGAGCTGCTCGTCGTTCAGCTGGTGGACACGGGTGTCCCCGCTGATCCCGGTGTTCTCCAGGGTCTCCAGCGCACGGGTGTGACCGACGCCGAAGATGTAGGTGAGGGCGACCTCGAGGCGCTTGTCGCGCGGGAGGTCAACCCCGATCAGGCGAGCCATCAGGCTTACGACCTTTCGTGTGTCGGCGCGCGCCTGTCGGGGCGCTGCGCCGCGGAGGTGTCTGGCGTGACGCGTCCCCGGCTGCCTTGTGGTGGTCCCGGTCTCCGGTCCCACCGCCTGGGCCCCGGCCTCCGACCGGGGGTGTCCCCCGGGCCTCGCGGTCCGGGGGTTGCGATCACACTTTTCTGGGTGCTGCTGTGGTGCTGGTGCTGCTTGTCGTGCTGCTCTGCTCGTGCGCCGGGGCGGGCCCCGGGTCGTTCAGGTGAGAGGTGCGATCAGCCCTGGCGCTGCTTGTGGCGCGGGTTCTCGCAGATCACCATCACGTTGCCGTGACGACGGATCACCTTGCACTTGTCGCAGATCGGCTTGACGCTCGGCTGGACCTTCATCGAGCTTCCTTCTTCGTGCTTCGTTGCCGGACGGGGCGGCCCGTCCGACGGCTGGTGGTGTGCTCAGCTGCCGGCCCGTCGCGAGACGGGCCCGGGGATCACTTGTGCCGGTAGACGATGCGTCCGCGCGTCAGGTCGTACGCCGAGAGCTCGACGACGACGCGGTCGGCCGGGAGGATGCGGATGTAGTGCTGCCGCATCTTGCCACTGATCGTGGCGAGGACCTTGTGACCGTTGGCCAGCTCCACGCGGAACATCGCGTTCGGCAGGGCCTCGACCACGGTGCCCTCCAGCTCGAGCGCGCCTTCTTTCTTCGCCATGACTCCCAATCAACCTGATCGCATGATGCATCGTGTCACCGGCAGGTGACCGACAGGCAATGTTACGTCAGCGCGTCGTGGCCCCCAAATCGTGCGCCGGTGGCGTACAAGGCGAGGGGCGGGAGCGCTGCGGTCGTGCCAACGCCGGGGCCGTGGGCGCCATTCCCCCCGGTGCCCCCCAGCCGTCGACGCCGGTGCTGCGGCAGCTCCGGGGCACGAGCGCCCGACGAGCGCCCGGCTAGCGCCCGACCAGCGAACGGGCGAAGAAGAGCAGGTTGGCCGGGCGCTCGGCGAGGCGGCGCATGAAGTAGCCGTACCACTCGTCGCCGTAGGGGGTGTAGACGCGCACCGTGTGGCCGTCGGCGGCCAGGCGGCGCTGCTCGTCGTCGCGGATGCCGTAGAGCATCTGGAACTCGTAGCCGTCCTTGCCCCTGCCGGTCCGCTCCGCGAGCGCGTGCGCGGTGTCGATCATCGCCGGGTCGTGCGAGGCGATCATCGGGTAGCCCTCGCCGGCGAAGAGGACCTCCAGGCAGCGCTGGTAGGAGGCGTCGACCTCCTCGCCGCGCTGGAAGGCGACGTCGGCGGGCTCGGCGTACGCGCCCTTGCACAGCCGGATCCGCGAACCCGGGCCCGACAGCGCGCGGCAGTCGTCCTCGGTGCGCCGCAGGTACGCCTGGAGCACGGTCGCCAGCGTCGGGTGGTCGACCCGCAGCTCGCGGACGATCGCCAGGGTCGAGTCGGTCGTCGTGTGGTCCTCGGCGTCGACGTTCACCCAGGCGCCTACCGCCTCGGCCGCGGCGCAGATCCGGCGCGCGTTGGCCAGGGCGATGTCGTGGCCGCCCTGGGGCAGGAACTGCCCGAGCGCGGACAGCTTGAGCGACACCTCGAGCGCGGGCACCGGGAGCCCGGCGGGCACCTCGAGGCGGCCGAAGTCCGCGAGCAGGTCGAGGTAGGCCTGGACGGTCGCCTCCGCCTGCGCGGGGTCGGAGGTGTCCTCGCCGAGGTGGTCGATGCTGATCGCGCGGCCCGAGGCGAGGATCTCGCGGGTCGCGGAGACGACCGCGTCCTGCGCCTCCCCCGGCACGTAGCGCCGGACCATGGAGCGGGTCACCGGAAGCGCCGTGACGGCGCGCTTGAGCCCCGACGAGCGGCCCGCGGCGAGCAGCAGCGGCCGCAGCGGGTTGGAGACGACCGGGAGCCGCTCGCGGAGCTTGCTCAGGGCCCCGCTCGACGGGTTGAGGTCGGTGCGGGTCGGGGAGGACGTCGTCACGTCAGGACTCCTGTCCCTGGTGCGGGTAGCGGGGGCTGCGCGGCGGGACGAGGGTCTCCTTCATCGACCTGGCCGACGTCCAGCGCAGCAGGTTCTGCGGGGAGCCCGCCTTGTCGTTGGTGCCGGAGGCCCGGCCGCCGCCGAAGGGCTGCTGGCCGACGACGGCGCCGGTCGGCTTGTCGTTGACGTAGAAGTTGCCGGCGGCGAAGCGCAGGTCCGCGCTCGCCTGCGCGACCGCCGCACGGTCGTCGGCGATCACCGCGCCGGTGAGGGCGTACGGCGTCCCGGTGTCGATGACGCGCATGACGTCGGAGAAGGCCGTCGGCCCGTCCTCGTAGACGTGCACCGACAGGATCGGGCCGAAGTACTCGTCGCAGAAGGCCGCGTCGGTCGGGTCGTCGCCGAGGAGCACGGTCGGCTCCACGAAGTAGCCCTCGGAGTCGTCGGTGCCGCCGCCGGCCGCGACCGTGACGCCGCTGGTGGCCCGGGCGCGGTCGATGGCCGCCTTGTTCTTGTCGTACGCGCGCTGGTCGATGACCGCGCCGCCGAAGTTCGACAGGTCGGTGACGTCGCCGTAGCGCAGCCCGCGGACCTGCTCGAGGAAGTCCTCGCCCATCCGCGACCACACCGAGCGCGGCACGAAGGCGCGCGAAGCGGCCGAGCACTTCTGGCCCTGGTAGTCGAAGGCCCCGCGGATCAGCGCGGTGGTGAGGACCTCGGGGTCTGCCGAGGCGTGCGCGAGGACGAAGTCCTTGCCGCCGGTCTCGCCGACGAGGCGCGGGTAGGAGGCGTAGCGCTCGATGTTCGTCCCGACCTCGCGCCACAGGTGCTGGAAGGTCCGGGTGCTGCCGGTGAAGTGGATGCCCGCGAGGCGCGGGTCGGCGAGGGCGACCTCGGAGACGACCGGGCCGTCGCCGAGCACCAGGTTGATGACCCCGGCCGGCAGGCCCGCGGCCTCGAGCAGCTGCATCGTCAGGTACGCCGACAGCGCCTGGGTCGGCGACGGCTTCCAGACCACGACGTTGCCCATCAGCGCGGGGGCCGTCGGCAGGTTGCCGGCGATGGCGGTGAAGTTGAAGGGGGTGATCGCGTAGACGAAGCCCTCGAGCGGGCGGTGGTCGGTGCGGTTCCAGACCCCGGGGCCCGACATCGGCTGCTCGGCGAGGATCTGGCGGGCGAAGCCGACGTTGAAGCGCCAGAAGTCGATGAGCTCGCAGGGGGTGTCGATCTCGGCCTGGTAGGCCGTCTTCGACTGGCCCAGCATGGTCGCGGCGGCCAGCGTCGCGCGCCACGGGCCGGACAGGAGGTCGGCCGCGCGGAGGAAGACCGCGGCGCGGTCGTCGAAGGACAGGGCCTGCCAGCCGGGGGCCGCGGCCTGCGACGCCTCGATGGCCGCGGCGACGTCGGCGTGCGTGCTGCTGGCGTAGCGGCCGACCACCGCGCTGTGGCGGTGCGGCTGCACGACCTCGTACGCGTCGCCCGACGCCGGCTTGTGCTCACCGCCCACGACCTGGCTGATCTCGGTGACCTGGCCGCCCAGCCGCTCGAGCTCGGCGGTCAGCCGGGACCGTTCCGGGCTGCCCGGTGCGTAGTCGCGCACCGGCTCGTTGGTCGGGGCCGGCACCTGCGTGATCGCGTCCACGTCGCTCCTCGGTCGCTCGACGACGCCGGTCGCGCCACTCGCTCCCGGCACTGCCCATCCCATCGTCCACCGCGGCAGAAGTCACGCGACAGCGGTCGCAGGTCCTGGGTGGCGGTTCGACAGGTGTCGAAGTCCCGGGAGCCGGTCAGTCGTCGAGGTAGACCCGCCGGGCGTTGTCGCGCCCGACCATCGTCGCGACGCGGGCCGCGTCGCTCGCCGACCACTCCCCCTGCTCGACCCAGCCGCCGAGCACGCTCACCACGGCGTTGCGCCACAGCCGCGCCCCGAGGTGGTGCAGCTCGGCCGGCCCGGCGGCGTCGGAGGAGTAGAGCACCTTGTGGAAGGGCGCCAGCTCCAGCGAGCGGGCGACGGCCCCCACGCCGCGCGCGCCCAGGAAGTGGGTGGTCAGCCCGACGTCGAGGTGCACCTCCTCGAAGGCCTGGGCCAGGTAGCCGGCGGCCCGCTCGTAGGGGTAGCAGTGCAGCAGCATGACCGGCACGCCGCGGACCTCGTCGCGGCGCAGCAGCCCGGTCAGCAGCAGCGGGTCGACGGCGGCGAGGTCGAGGTCCCGGTCGCCGAAGCCGACGTGCAGCTGCAGCGGTCGGCGGGTGCGCAGCGCGGCGTACAGGCCGGCCACGAGGAGCACGGGGTCGTCGAGCCGCGGGGCGCGGCCGTCCACGACGCCGGCGTACCAGCGCCGAGCCGCCTCCGCGACGGCGCGCGGCGCCGGCGGGGCGAGGTCGACCGCGAACCCGCAGCGGTAGGCGATGACCGACTTGAACCCCACCGAGGTCCGGGCGGCCTCCTCGACCCGGGCGCCGAACGCCTCGGCCCAGGAGCCGGGGTCGTCGAGGGTCGGCAGCAGCTGCTCGGCCAGGGTCTCGAGGCGCACGACCTCGTGGCCCGTCCCGCCACCGAGCGCCGCCAGGCCGTCGGGACTCGTGAGCCCGGTGCTCCAGCCCGTGTCGACGAACCACGCGTCGACGTTGGTCGGCCGCAGCAGCCTCCTGGCCACCTCCTCCTCGCCGAGCTCGGCGCGCCGGGCGACGTACGCCTCGGGCGCGACGTGCGGCTCGAGGTCCAGCAGCGGCGCGCACCAGCGCCGCACGGCGAAGCCGAGCTGGGTGTCCCAGGCCGTGCGGGGGTCCGCCAGCGGCGCGGTGTCGGCCTCGTTGAGGGCGTTGGCGAGCCGTACGGGGTCGGCGTCGGCCGTCCAGGTCCCGTGGACGTGGTGGTCGACCAGGCCGAGCCGTTCGACGTGCTCGCGCAGCGCCGCGGTGGCGCCGCTCGCGCTCGCGTCCGCGCTCACGCCGACCACGCCAGCCGGAGCCGCCGGGCGACCTCGTCGAGCTCGACGTCGGCGAAGGTCTCGCGCTCGAGCCGGCGCACGGCGACGGTCGCGTCGACCACCGCGTCGCCGAGCAGGCGACGGACCCGCTCGGAGCGGTCGAGGGTGTCCACGACCGCCGCGAGGTCCGTGGGGAGGATCTCGAGCCCCGCAGCCGCACGGTCGGCCTCGGCGACTGCGCTCGGGTCGTCCACGACCTCGGGCGGGAGCTCCGTGCCCTGCTCGATCCCGTCCAGCGCGAGCGCCAGCAGCGCGGCCGAGGCGAGGTAGACGCAGGAGGACGGGTCGACGACCTTCACCTCGACGTTCGCCCCGTGCGGGTTGCCCGTCCCGGCGGCGAGGTAGCGGACCGCGGCCTCCCGGTTCTCGGTGCCCCAGCACCGGAACGCCCCGGACCAGCCGCCCGGCGCGAGCCGGGTCCCGGACAGCACCGAGCCGCCCAGCAGCGCCTGGACCTCGGGCAGCCCGTCGACGAGCGCGCCCAGCGCCGCCGCGCCGTCGCCGGTGAGCCCGCGCGGCCCGTCGCCGCCGGAGAAGAGCGGGACCCCGTCGCGGGTGAGCGAGAGGTGCTGGTGGGCCCCGCTGCCCACCGTGCCGGGGAACGGGGCGGGCGAGAAGGACGCGCGCACGCCGTGACGCCGCGCGACCTGGCCGATGACCACCCGGGCGAGCACCACGCCGTCGGCGGCGCGGACCGGGTCCGCGGGCGGTAGCGACAGCTCCAGCTGCTGGCGGCCGTACTCGGCGTGGACCTGCTCGAGCGGGATGCCGGCGCGCGCGCAGGAGGAGATGAGGTCGTCGACGAACCCGGCGTGGTCGAGCAGCCCGGTGGCGCCGTACGGCACCCACGAGCCGGTCTCGAGCGCCGAGCCGTCCGGGGCCACGAGGACCAGCTCCAGCTCGTGGCCGACGAGCGCCTGCAGCCCGGCCGCGGCGAGCCGGTCGGTCACCGAGCGCAGCGTGGTGCGGGGGCAGCCGGGCACCGGTCCTCCGTCCTGCGTCACGAGGTCGAGCGGCCCCCAGGCCAGCCCGTCGCCCAGGTCGGCGAGCGCGTCCGTGTCCAGCCGGAGGCGCCGGTCACCGACCGCGCTGATGGCGTCAGTGAAGGCGATCGCTCCGTCGACGGTGAAGACGTCCCAGACCGGGGCGGCGCCCAGGCCGTGGCGGGCGAAGGCGTCGACCCGCGCCAGCGGCACGGCCTTGGCCAGCAGCAGCCCCGACGCGTTGACCATCGTCCCGAGCACGCGCCGCACGCCGGCCGCCTCGAGGTCGCTCCCGATCATGGCCGCAGCCTAGGGCTGGCCCGTGACGGGCGCGTGTCAGGCCGTGGCCGGACCGAACCCGCGCTCGCGGTAGAGGTCGACGCTCTCGCGGAGCGCGCGCAGGATGTACGGCGGGAAGGGCATGCCCTGGCGGTGCGCCCACAGCAGCCGCTGCTCCACGCGGCCGATCTCGCGGGCGTACCCCTCGAGGTCGGCGTCGATGCCGAGGTCCTCGGCGACGCGACCCATGGCCGCCTTGTGGTCGGTGCGGCCGTTGGTGCCGACCAGGCCGTAGCTGCGCTCGCGCAGCACCCGGGCGAGGAAGAGCTGCCACGGCTTGAGCACGCCGTCGTTGACCATGGCCGACGCCGACATGTTGTAGAACGCGAAGTGGCCCGGCTCCTGCTGCTTGATGGGGTTGACGATCGTCTCGGCGATCGCCGTCTCGCCCATCTCCTTGAGCCCGGCGCTGATCTGGTTGTACGCGAGCACGGCCTGACGCTCGGTGCTCGCACCGGTCAGGAAGTACATCAGCTTGGCGACCTCCTGGATCGGCTTGAGGTTCGCCAGCGCGCCCAGGATCTTGATCTTGAAGGAGACGTCCATGTGGGGCGAGGCCGGCTCGCGCCCGAGGTCCTGCTGGAGCCGGTCGAGGATCAGCCCGTGCTGGATCTCCTGCGGCTGCCAGACGTCGGAGTAGAAGGTCTTGTTGGTGTCGTCGACGTCGGGCAGGAGCACCAGCAGCTCCAGCACGTTGCGGTCGACCTCGAGCTCGACGCGGGCCAGGTAGTCGATCGTGTGGCCGAAGCGGGCCTTGACCGCCTCGGCGTCGTGGATCGTGCGGTCGACGGAGTCGAGCGGGATCGGCGGGTGCTTCTCGCCGAGCCGCTGCACGTGCTCCGCGATCTTCGCGTGCGAGTCCTGCCTGGCCACGGCGGAATCCTAGTGGCCCCAGGAGCTCTGGTGGGCACGATAGAACAGTGGCGTGCGCCACTCTTAGGGTTGCCTAACCAAACGCGACGTCCAGGCCGGTCGTCGGAGCGCCGGCCAACGGCTCAGCCCAGGCCGACGAGCACCAGGAAGAGGACGGCGATCACGACCAGCACGCCCGCGACGGCCACGACCACGCCCAGCGAGACGCGGCGCACGTCGCGGGCCTCCGACAGCTGCCCGGGCTCCCCGCCGCTCGGCGCCACCATCGCGGGGCTGTCGTAGGTCGTCGCCGGCAGCAGCCCGTCGACGACGGGGACCAGCTGGCCGAGGGTGCTCGCGCCGAAAAGGGTGTCCAGCCGGGCCTGGTAGTCGTCGGCGCTCAGGCGGCCGTCGGTGTACGCCGCGTTGAGCCGCGCGTTGAGCTGCTCGCGCTCGGAGTCGGTCACGGGCGCGTCGGGCCGGCTGCGGTAGGGCGAGGAGATCGGCAGCTCGGACACGCCTCCAGGCTACCCGTGGGAGGTCTCGCCGCTTCCGGTCCGGAGGGCCTGAGCGCGGGCCCGGTGCTCCTCGGGGAGCTCCTCGGGCAGGCCGAACCGGGCGAAGAGCGAGGTGTCGAAGAAGGCCGAGACGTGGGTGAAGCCGCCCTCGCCCAGCACCGGCACCTGCAGGTGGAAGGCGCGGTGCACCCCGTCGGCCGGGTCGCGCATGTAGAGCGCGAAGGCCGGGCCACCGTTGGCCGTGGTCTCCACCAGGATCTGGTCCCCCGCGCGCTCCGTGGGGCAGTTGAGCCGGATGAGGTCGCCGATCTCCTCGGCCCCGGAGTACCAGCCGGTGAAGGGCGGCATCTCCCAGACCGCGTCGGCGCTGAGCAGCGCGACGATGCGCTCGACGTCGTAGCGCTCGAACGCGTCGACGTACTGCGCGAGAAGCTCCCGCTTGCGCTCGTCGTCGGGCTGCCGGGCGCTGTCACGCTCCGCCTCGGGGTCGAGCTTGGCCAGGTGGGCCCGGGCGCGCTGCAGGCTGCTGTTCACCGCGGCCACGGTGGTGCCGAGCAGCTCGGCCACCTCGCTCGCCGACATGCCCAGCACGTCGAAGAGCACGACCGCGGCGCGCTGCGGCGGGGTGAGGTGCTGCAGCGCCGCCACGAAGGCCAGCCGGACGCTCTCGCGGTCGAGCGTCGCGGCCTCCGGGTCCTCCGGGCTCCCGCCCCAGAGCACCGCGTCGGGCACGGGCTCGAGCCAGGTCACCTCCGGGCGCGACTCGAGCGTCCCGCGGGGGTCGGAGGCCGGCTGACCCAGCCCGGTCGGCATCGGCCGACGGGCGCGGCCGTCCAGCGCGGTGAGGCACACGTTCGTGGCGATCTTGTACATCCACGTCCGGACCGACGAGCGGCCCTCGAACTTGTCGTACGAGCGCCAGGCGCGGATGAACGTCTCCTGGACCAGGTCCTCCGCGTCGTGGACCGACCCGAGCATCCGGTAGCAGTGCGCGGTCAGCTCGCCGCGCAGCGGCTCGACCAGGGTGGAGAAGACGTCGCCGTCCGTCGCCAGCGTCATGGCGGCAAACTACTAGCGTGCGCTGACAGTTCGCAGCCCCCTGAGCGAGGTCGCGGCAGCGCTCAGAGCGGGGCGTACGGGGCGCCGAGCGCGGCCAGCGCCGCCTCTCCCCCGTCGTGCGCGGTGAGCACCCACAACCCGCCCGGGGTCAGCGCGACGGTGTGCTCGAAGTGGCAGGCGAGCCCGCCGTCGTCGGTGACGGCCGTCCAGCCGTCGTCGAGCTCGTGCGTCTCGGGCGAGCCGAGGGTGAGCATGGGCTCCACGGCGAGGACGGTCCCGGGCACCAGGCGGGGCCCTCGGCCCCGGACCCGCTCGAGCAGCCCGTGCGGGGCGCGGTTGGGCACGTCGGGCTCCTGGTGCATCGCCGTGCCGATCCCGTGGCCGACGTAGTCGTCGACGATGCCGTACGGCCCGGCTGCGCGCACGGCCGCCTCGACGGCCCGGCCGACGTCGGCGACCCGTCCGTCGGGACGCAGCGCGGCGATGCCGTGCCACATGGCCGTCGGGGTCGCGTCGAGCAGCCCGGCCACCTCGGCGCGCGGTGGCTCGGGGCCGACGACGACGCTGACCGCGGCGTCGCCGTGCCAGCCGTCGACGACGGCGCCGCAGTCGATCGAGAGGAGGTCACCCGCGGCCAGGACGCGGTCGCCCGGGATCCCGTGCACGACCTCGTCGTCCACGGAGAGGCAGAGCACGCCCGGGAAGCCGGGGCGGTCCTCCTCGGCGCCGTAGCCGAGGAACGACGGCTGCGCACCCGCTCGCGCCATGACCTCGGCGGCCACGGCGTCGAGCTCGCGGGTCGTCGTCCCCGGCCGCACCGCGGCGACGACCGCCTCGAGGGCGTCGGCGACGACGAGCCCGGCGCGGCGCATCAGCCGCACCTGCTCGGGGCTCTTGACCTCGACGCCGGTGCGGCTCACGCCGGTGGGTTCAGGAGCTGGCGACGAGCGCGCCGTCGCCGGCCCGCTGGTCGAGGGCGGCGAAGAGCCGGCGCGTCACGTCGTCGATGTCGCCGAGGCCGTCGACCTCGACGAGGAGGCCCCGCTCCCGGTACACGTCCAGCAGCGGCGCCGTCTGGTCGGCGTAGACCTGCTGGCGCGTGCGGATGGCCTCGGGCGTGTCGTCGGCGCGGCCGTCGGTCGCCCCGCGGCGCGTCAGCCGGGCCACCAGCTCGTCGGCGTCGACCGAGAGGGAGATGACCGCGTCGAGCTCGCAGTCGGCCTCCTTCAGCACCCCGTCGAGGAACGACACCTGGTCGAGCGTGCGCGGGTAGCCGTCGAGCAGGAAGCCGTCCGCGCAGTCGTCGGCGACGAGGCGGTCGGCCACGACGGCGTTGGTGACCTCGTCGGGCACGTACGCGCCGGACGTCATGATCTCCTGCACCTGCTTGGCCAGCGGGGTGTCGGAGTCCTTCATCGCGCGGAACATGTCGCCGGTCGAGATCGCCGGGATCGAGTAGTGCCCGCCGATCCGGCTGGCCTGCGTGCCCTTGCCGGCGCCGGGCGGACCCATGATCAACAGATGCATCAGCGGAGGAACCCTTCGTAGTTGCGCTGCTGCAGCTGCGACTCGATCTGCTTCACGGTGTCGAGGCCGACGCCGACGATGATCAGGATCGAGGTTCCACCGAAGGGGAAGTTCTGGTTGGCGTTCAAGAAGATGAACGCGACCGACGGCAGCAGTGCGATCAGTCCGAGGTAGAGGGCGCCCGGCAGGGTCAGCCGCGACAGCACGAACGCGAGGTAGTTCTCGGTCGGCTTGCCGGCGCGGATGCCGGGGATGAAGCCGCCGTACTTCTTCATGTTGTCGGCGACCTCTTCGGGGTTGAAGGTGATCGCGACGTAGAAGTAGGCGAAGAACACGATGAGCAGGAAGAACGTCGCCATGTAGATCGGGTGGTCGCCCTTGACGAAGTTCCCCGAGATCCAGCTCGAGAAGCGGTCCTCCGGCCGGAACTGCGCGTAGAGCGCCGGCAGGTAGAGCAGCGAGCTGGCGAAGATGACCGGGATGACGCCGGCCTGGTTGACCTTGATGGGGATGTAGGTCGTGGTGCCACCGAACATCCGCCGCCCGACCATGCGCTTGGCGTACTGCACCGGGATCCGGCGCTGGGACTGCTCGACGAAGATGACGCCGACCATGACCAGCAGGCCGAGGGCGATGACGAGCAGG
>Ga0325401_1003760_pt1 | contig 14053 bp, 6 predicted proteins | sample PopdelMetagenome_FD_205666 | JGI IMG/M metagenome (GOLD analysis project Ga0325401, IMG submission 205666) | Populus deltoides microbial communities from Bellville, Georgia, United States - Xylem-PdKOR-R2 | ecosystem: Host-associated > Plants > Phyllosphere > Stem > Wood/Secondary xylem | place...
TTATTTATTTTCTTTCTACTTTTTTTTTTTTATTTTTTTATATATATATATATATATATATATATATATATATATATATATATATATATATATATATATATATATACAACTTACTAACAGACTTACCGACGAAATAAGTTTGTCGGTATATTCAAAAGAGTTGGAAAAGAATTTTTGGAAATGCCACTAACACTATTTAATTATTGACGGATTAATTCTATCGGTAATATAAAAATAAATCACTAATGAAATTACAAACAGTCTTTTTTATTGGTGATATTTTATCTTCATCGATGGAAATACAGACAAAATGATTCTGATAAATTATTTTTGTTTAACGCTTTTTAAATTTTTTTTTATCTATAAATCCATCAATAATACAATTACTAATGAAATGTTTGACAAAACAAAAATCACCGACAATAATTTTAACCATCAGTAAAAGTCTTGCTGGCAGAATCAATGTTTAAATTCTAAAGGAATATAATATGTCGGTATAACGCAAAATTCTCTCTCCCTCTCTCTCTCTCTCTAATTATTGACAATTGATTTGGCATGATAATTTTGTATGACAATATATGTATATGTGAGGCAAAATAAATCTGCAATAAATTTTTTGTTTTCGTGATGGATACAAGTAAACTCTTTTGATGGTTCAAGAAGAGAGAGGATTGAATGTGACAAGCATCTAAAACATTTTTTATATATAATTATTGTTATTATAAAAAAGAGATTTAAATTCAATGTCTTTAAATTAATAAGTGGATGCTAAAATCAATTTACTAGATTATTATTAACAAATTTGATAATTCAGTTGAATTAAACTCAACTAATTGATATCTAATCCAAACTTATAAAGTTTATCAATGATACCAAAATATTTCACCATCTGGAACATTACCCTCACCCTAGCTCACTGTATAATTAAATATATCCCTAATTTCTTGGTTTCTGTGGAACTCAGGTGAAGCTTTCCAGGTTTCAGGGTCGTCCAAAACCTACTCGGACTCTTCTGTATGAGTACAAATTAAGATTTGTTAAAGAAATACAACACCTACGTTATCACAAGAAAAAAGAAGAAGAAAAAATACAACACTTGCGTCAGTGCCAAATCAAAATATGTACATGGTGCTCGAGCAGTTGATGGTTTAACCTAGAGGAGCATATCTCCGATTATATTATTTTCTTGGGCTGGTAATTTCAGCGAAGATTAAGCCTTAGTCGCCGTTCTCGAGTTGCTTACTCAAATTAAAAAATTGCACTGTATCGTGACCTTAGCTTGATGAGGCATGGATCACTTGCTTTATCACTCTATTTCGACTATGAACATGACCTGGATACACTGATCCATATCAGAAAAGTGCCACAAAATTTCAAAAGATGTAAGCGGGTCCGCAATATAGAAATTTGAGATGGCTACGAGATTTCAAGTCCTTACAAATTGCATGCCCAAGAAAAAGGAAAATGGAGAAATACATACACAGTCTACGAAGTGGGTGGTATTCCCTTAAATATGATTAAAGTATAGTGGCAAATAGGTAATCAAAACTCTTTATAAATCCCATTGAATAATGCCCCAGCTATTAACCCCACCAAACTTAAAAGACCGAGAGAACAAAATGGTGAGCACCCCGTCCTTCCTAAAAACCTTGCACCCTCTTCAAGTTTTCTCTACAAAGTCACCATCTTCTACCTTAACCTCCATGAAGATCAAAACCCTAATTCACACCCTTATCATCTCACACGTGTGCCGCATCATTCGAGCTCTATCCAAAGCAAAATCCATTCTCGTTGAGATTCTTAAAGAAAACCAACCTTTGCACTTCATATTCCCTACAAAGAACTCAAAAAGGAAGAACAGGAGTAGGAAGATATTCCTTGGTTCATTTAGGTTGCACTATAACTGGTGCTCTTCACATGTGTTGCCAGTGTCAGAACCAGTTCTCAATGGATTCTCTACTTCCCATTTCTATTATGACTCTACGTGGAACTCAATAATCACAAATGAGCAGTATGAGGACAACACCGAGTCTCAGCTTTCAGGGTACCTTCACTGGCTAGAAGAGAAAGTTGATGATGAGGATTCTAGTGGCACTGAGAAGGATATCAATCGGCTAGCAGATTTGTTCATTGCAAGCTGCCATGAAAAGTTTATATTGGAGAAGCAGGAGTCCTACAGGAGATTCCAGGAAATGATGGCTAGAAGCATGTGAATGTGAGGGTTTTTTTTGTTTAATTTTTCTTTCGCTTTCCCATTCTTCTATGTTAGAACATTGGTGTGGTGAGGAAAGTACATACTGGTCATAATGGGGTGCAAGGGTTTTATCTTTTTAGGTTCTTTATCTTTTGATCTTGTGCTCCTTTTTTTTTCTTTTTTCTTTTTTCTTTTTTGAAATGGTGGGAGCATAGAGAGTTTTACATGATATAGAGAAGGGGAAAGGGGAGATTTGTGCAATTCCTGGCCGCTTGAAATATGATAATGCTTGCCACCTTCAAGGTTGCAGTGGTGGAAGTGTACTGGTTTGTTAATCTATCATTGAATTGCTTTAAAATTTCCTTTTATTTTTTAAAATTTGGTGTTTCTATACATGTCGGATCTCTATAGACATAATTTCCATCATCTACTTACTTAAAGTTACCCTCTTAAGCTTGGAAAGGGATTGTATTCTTGAAATTTGGGTATGGCCCTACCTTTCAAACCACCTCCTTGACTTTCCTTCTCTTTTTTTTTTTTTTTTTTTTGAACGGGAAATACAATGGATTGGGAATTCTTTTCCTATTCCAAATCCTCACTCCTCAAAGTTTGAATACGACATTTTCTTGTGCATATCCCTAATCTTAACAGTTTAAGACTATAGAGTCATGTAATTGATGTGCTAATTAATATAGTTTTGTAATTGAAGTATATATAATTCTACCAATTTATGTTTTTTTTTTCCTTTTATCTGTGTGGGAAAATAAGAATTTAATATATTTGGTTTTACATAAAGAAATTAAGAGGAAAAAAATAAAATTTAGATTCAAGTCTCATTACTCCATAAAGGATGATTTTATTTATGTTTAACATTATTATATACTCAACTATTAGGTTAAAAGCTCCACAAGCTCTATCAAGCGAGCATTTCTTGAAATTATAATTCGTGATCATACATGATTGTGCGAAGCATTTATCATTAATGGGTTTTCTTGAGTGGTGCAGCCTCGAGATAAAACCTCATTTTCGCTATTAGTTGACTCTTGAAACAATAATTCAGCCTGAATAGATACACTACAGTATATTGTATATCACCAATAAAATATTTTGTCTGTATTTAAATAATAGTACTGTTTCAATCAAAATTAAATTTATCAACAAAATCATGAATAGAAAAATACTAACGAAAAAAATATCATCAATGATCTTTATTTTTTTAGTCAATTTGTTGCTAAGATAATTACCAATAAATTTAAAAAATGAAAATAGAGTACCAAACCAAAAACAAATTACTCTATTATTAATTTTATTGGTAAATCTATCAATGATTATGGTATATTATTGACAGAATAAACTATTGGTAAATTCATCGGTAAATATAAGTATATTACCAACAGAATTAAACCATTGAAAAATTACATCTACTAGTGAAAAATCCTGTAATTTTTTTATAACTCTCTGGAACTCTTCGAGAAACTTAGTCCGTCGATCATTCCATCGTGATTCAAATTCCATTGATAATTCTATCACTATTGTGTTTAATATTAAAAAAATTCAAAAAAATAATTAAAATAAAATAAAAAAACTAAATTTTTATTATTAATTATAAAAATATTATTGAATATAATTTATTTAGCGGACATAAGCTGGAGAAGGAGGCGGATCTTTACCGGAATCAGGAGGGCGACAAGTTTGACTGCAAGTACTAATGAGGGTTGCCAATAAATGCTTGACATCATTCATATTATCCCCCAGTTCAGCCATCTTAGACCCACATTGGGTCGTTTGAGCTTGAACTTATTTTTGTACAATCACCTAGATGGCCAGAGATTGTTGGCTTAATATCAATTATGAGGCCCTAACAATTAATACATTATAGCCCGCCTGTATATCCACGATCGTAATGTTGGAAATACTATAAACTTGATTTCTATCGAGTCTACCAATAGATCCAACCTTCAACCACAAATTCGGATCAAGTTTCGGATGGGTTGAAGGATAGTTCTCGTATCTCTCATGCAATAGAGTGTTATATGTTTCTTAAAAAAAAACAAGTAAGCAAATAAAAAAATAACTTAAAAATTACTAAAATTCAACTTATCTTGAACTTCTAAACTCGGTTATCAATGAAAGAGGAATAAGTTGAAATTCAACTTAAAAAAATCACTACACCCTTTTTTGACAAGGAACAGTCCTTGTTTTACACGTGAGTTTCAACAAAAAAACTCTATCGATCTTGGATCACGTTCAAGCACCAAGTACTTTAAAACTTCAACTCGATCGAAGAAATTGGTCAAAAAAATAAAAATTAGAATCAAAATGAAAGGTTAACAAACAATATTTTTTTAAAAAAATGATATCACTAAAAAAAAATCCTAGAAAGTTCATGGTAGAGAAAAGACAGGAAGAAGACGGGTTTTTTTTTCTGAATTAGAGATTCTGATCTTTTATTATTGGGATGTTTTAGTGACATAATTACCGACATACAATTAAATATTTATTAATTTTTAATGTTTATCGGTAATTCCGTTAGTAATTAACACTAAAAAATTTTTAGAACACCCAAAAATTTCCAAACCCAAAAAAAAAATTCTCTGATGAAATTTCTTGTAGTTTCGTCGGTGATCTATAATTTTTAGTGGCAAAGTCCTGTAATTTTTTTCAAACTCTCTAAAACTCTACAAGGGACTTAGTTTGTCAATAATTTCATCTATAATTTTTAGTGGCAAAGTCTTATAATTGTTTTCCAACTCTCTAGAACTTTTTCAAGGACTCAGTCCATTGATAATTCTGTCAGTAATTTTCAATGGAAAATTCTTGTAATTTTTTCTAACTCTCTCGAATTCTTCAAGGGACTTAGTCCATTGATAATTCTATTGGTATTTTACATTCCGTCGGTATTTCTATCGGTATAAAATAATAAATTTCCCATGATGTTTTTTTATTCAATATCCATCCAACCTATAAATACAATAAAATCACAACAAAGTGACACCAATTCTATTTAATAACATAATAATAAATGTTCCAAATGTGTTAACAATAGTTCATTGTAAAGCAACGACATATGAAAAAAAATATTTAAGTCAATTTCATTACACATTGATATTTTACATATAAAATGAGTTCAAAATCTTTTAAATCAGAACTGTCTTCTTCTTCTTCATCATCACATCATCATCATCATCATGTCCATCACAATCTTCTTTATTAAACTGAAGTTCATCGTTCTCATCGTCTTCATCAACTTATGTATATCCATTGATTTTCAATATATCAGTTAACTCCTCAACATCAACATCTACAAAAATATTCTCAGCTACATGAAAATTTAAATTTTCTTCTCTGTTGATAGACAAAGCAACTCGATATAAATTAATTAACTCATTAAGTTAAAAAAAAAACATATAGGAATTTTAGCATGAAGACTTTGTTTTTATTATCCTATTTTATCTATTTATTTAATGATGAATAATTATTTTTAATTTGGGTTTGTTCTAGCGTATGAGACATTGTTTAAGGGTTTATTTTATTATTGGATTTATGTTAGTTGATTACTAGTTTAGACTCATTATCTTGCAACTCAAAAGGGGTCTTTAAGGACTTGTTGTGATGAGAATAACCAAGTTGTCACCAGGTTCTTATGTACTTCCTACCATTCAGTGATTCCCCCTTTTATTAGAAAGTTTTGTTTTGAGACGTTTTATTTTTTTCATGTTATTAATTTCTTGATTCATACTATAATATGTATCTCTCATTTTATTTAGATAACTCATTGATTATAATGTTATTGACTCTTTTTATCAGATTTTAATATAATTTAATTTTTTGGCTAGAATTGTCAAAATATAGTTAGTTAAAAATATTTACTTATAATTTTATGATTTTACGGTTCAATTTTACAATCCGAGTTTACATTGTGTTTTTCGTGTCGTGTCAAAAAATATTGTTGACAACCTTGTTCTAAATAACTTAGAAACGACTCCCGGGTTTGGTTTTCACAATAGATAACCAATCAACCCTAGAATGGTCCTTTTTAAAAGGAGTGTATGTGTAATAAACTTGTTAACATTTCTTGGCAAAAACAAAGATATAGTTGGCATTACGAAGTTTAGCCTTTGTATTAATTTCGACCAAAACATGGTGGGGATCTACTCTGATTTCTCTATTGGTGGTATCATAACAATAGAATTTGAATTAAAAGACTTTATTATGCTCGTTATCTATAATATTGCAATTTAATCACTTTTTTTAACTTCCCATAATAATAAACTCTAAACTCATTAGAAGTTGATATCTTAACACAAATTCCACTATTATAAATCTTTCTACCCTAACCATACTCTTCAATATGAAAGGCATGCTCATTGACAAGCTGAGCCCAAGCAGACATGGTATGGCGAACTACTAAGCCTTAGATTCTTATGTCAGTCACGTGCCGAGTCCAAATAAATATGGGTCTGGTGAGCTGCCAAACATAACGCCCTTTGGTTCAACTCCGTGCTAATCTCAATCAAACATATGTCTGGCGAGTTGTTAGACCTATTGCTCTTAGGTTAAGTAATGTGCTAAGCCAAATTGAACATGAGTTTAGCGAGCTGTCAGACGCAACATCTTTAGAGTCAACCACGTGCTAAATCTAATTAGATGTAGGTCTGGCAAGCTGTTAGACCCAACACATGTATGTTCAGCTACGTGCTTAACTTAGGCGTATATGAGTCTAGTAAGCTACCCGACTCATCGCCCTTGAGCTTGGCTACGCACCAAGCCTAATTGGTCTGAAGGTCATTTTAGGCATATCTTAGAGTTATAAGGCTCCGTTTATTTATTCTTAAGACTTTTAACATCAAATGTTCATGTTAGGGATATCCTTCTCTTTACACCTATAGGTTTAGAAAGAATTTTCCAATAGCCTAACATTTTTTTCATCTCATTAATTATATGTAAGGGATATTTGTCCCTCATTAATGCCATCAGGAGAAAAAAAATCTTCAACCCCTACACTTCATCAAAACAACAATGTTCGGAAATTATAAATACCCATGAACCACCTAAGTAAAGGGTTCACAATTTATATTCTCTAAGTATTTATACTTTCATTCTCAGAATATTTATCATACAAAAACAAGAACAAACACTTGTTCTCAGAATTTAAAGTTTATTCTTTCATTTATTGCAATCTCTTACTAAAATGTCGTTGACTTTATTATCTGATGGTTCTTAAATCCCTTTATAAGGGACTATTTTACATGTATTATGTTTTTTTACTGCCAAACATCTATTTTCTAAGCTTCAAAAAAGAGAATATTGACCTAAATATTTGATTACCCACTATCCAAACACTAAATATCTTCATTATTGAACATATTAATTTTTGAAATATATAACATATGAAATAAGTTTTCTATATATTTTATAATTTTTAGTAGAAAACAAATGTGTTATTGTCCAAACTTCTTATCATCTTAAAAGTCAAAAAGTAAGCAGTGCATATTTCATGTTCCATTATTAGTCATGAATTTGATAGTTAAGTTCTTTAACCACTAGTATCTCGTGCGATTGCATATGTGTGGTTACAAGCCACATTATGATCTCTCAGATTATTTTAGGTCACTATATACATTGATAATTGTGCCGATTATTTTGCAAAACTTAATTAGCCTTGGACTGGGTCAATCTCTCTTGGGCTCCCCTCTGTTGTTGTTCTAGCTATCACTTTGATGTAACTGCTCTACATAATAAAGCTTGAGATGTTTTAAGATGCTGAACATAGCATATCAATGTGGAGCCCAATGTGATAGAAAATATTATCCCAAAACAAACGTATAGAAAGACCACACAGTAATGACTTCAAGATTTCGAACTTAAATAACTTTGGTAATGATTTCTTAGCAGATAGCCAATTCAGCAACTCCCAATGCCATGCTGAAAGCACGCAGAATGTCATAGTCATGTCTCAAGCACACTGAATTTCATAGCTGCTGCTGATGCCTTGGATACTTGAATGCGTCTGCGTTGTCCACTCTTGAAATTCATCGAAGGTGCCTCAGACGCCATCAGTCTTGCAAGTCTAAAACAACAATATGCTCTATAATTCTATATTTTGGTATTAAAAAGTGGTGGTAGATTAACCATATACTTAATAAAAGACTATATCGTTTACTTTACATCCACTCGCATATATTTAAGAGATTTTTTACTAAATTTATGTTAAAAATACCAATGTCCGTGGAAAATTAAAAGGAAATGATAGTCAGTCAGACATAATATATACCATCAACGACGAAGCCTCAACTTTTATTATCACTAACGTACTGTTCAACTCTCAATTTCATGCTTTGCAAATAAATAAATAAATAAATAAAAACTCTCAATTCTTTCCATGTTACTTATCAAATCTTCTTCAAAACGGTGACATTTTGATGCATTACATCTGCAAAGTAAACGAAAAATATATCAACGTGCATGGATAGGTAGAGGGACTTTATCGAGAAGTATTTGAAACATTAGGCACTCCATTGATAAACATTTTTATTTCTGGACGAAATGGAGATTTGGGCTGGGGGTTCATTAATTTGAGGTTTCTCCTACATTGACGCAGCTAGCAAGGTACCCTCAAGTACGTACACAAAGGAAAATCTTAATGATGAATCTCTTTGTGATCATACAAGCACATGGAGATGACAAAAGCGTAGAGTTCATGACGATAAATTTTCACTTGATCAACTCACGTATTCTCAAATCAGAATCTGTAATCAATTATTGTTAACTGCTTCCTGATCATATGTCATCCCACCATGACATAGATTCTAGCTAATTACGTTTACCTTGCAAGTTGCAAATAACTTTGCGAATCGATACCTTCTTTATTGATTTTTTTTTTCTTCTTTTGTTGTTTTTTTTTTAAGAATTGATGATTATCCTTGATTACTATAAGCAATAGGAGTGTTTAGACAAGCCAAGACTGCTCAAATTTCAAGCTTTAGTGTACATAGTTTTTAGTGAAGTAGGGCAAGCATCAACGCTGCTTCTTTCTTCCCTCCTGTGTGTTTCTTTATTCCAGAACTTCCCTTGCTGCATTTAGGTGAGAGGAAGAGAGAGCAGAAGGGCATGGATAGGCTTTTAGGCTTTTATAGATCAAAATTTTATTTATATTATGATAATCAAGAATAGCTTCATTTCAACTGCTTATCATTTGAAGTTGTTTGGGATTTTATTAATGTGATAATCATTTGGGTAGCTACGGTTGATCTCCAACTGCTCATAAAAAATTGTTCAGTTTGTACATATAAAAAATTCGAGCCTGAAAATAGATCACAGCTCAAAACACAAGAAACGACATTTCCCTGCATTTTTTAAGCCAGCTTAATTTAAGTTCTAACTTCTAATTAGATGCACAATCACCCACTTTCTACTTAATGGCCGTCACCCTCTATTGAAAAAATCTCACGTGGGTTTTGTTTTAAGAAAAACATAACAAATATTGTTTTCTCTTCTTCTTTTTTTTATATAATTCTAAGTATTTAAGGTGGTATTATATAGCCTTACAAATTATACTAAACTAAGACTTTTATCTTTATCCAACTGCGAAGAGAACTAATCAACTAACTATTTTCTAACTACACTAGCTAAAACTCTACGAGATATTGATCTTAATATTGTAGATTACACACTTTAAATCTTATAAACCACAACCTCCTAACTGATATTGAGTTCTAACACTTCTCCTCAATATCAATTGTGATCATTATTTCATCTTTTTCTTCTCTTTGTAATGTCCTGCCTCGACAATGTTGATGTTTTATTTTATCATTACTAAATATGGATTTTTTTGACATTAAAAAAGGTAATTTTACTATTGTACTCAACATCAATTGCATTCTTTCAAACCATATATATTCATGTTTCTACACCTTCAACTAGATTCGTAACTTTTCCAATTGAATGTGACTTTCGAACTTGTAAGTTTTCAAGCTCTTGTAAATTTTCTTTAAACTTTTCTTGACTTCAACACTTTTTCTGCACAACAACTTTTTTCTTGTTAAAGGATGAAACATTGGAACCATAAAATGGAGGAAAGTCTCTAATAGCATAAACTCTTCTCCTAGGAGGATAATTCTTTTGAACAAAATTTTCAACTAGAACAACAACATTCATCTTTATAGATGATTGTTCTAACTTTACATCTAACTTTTATTTTTGTATACTGTTTGAATAGTTTTCCATAGACACTAAAGATTCAAAATTATTTTCTTCATTCGAATCAGACTCATTGCTACTTTCTACCATATATTCTGGTGAGATAACTTAATTCATTATATACATAATACCTTGTGATAGATGTTGCAAATTCCTTGGACTTATATAATAAGTCATAAAAATTAATAAGCTCTTCTTCATCTTATTCATCATCTTTTTCTTTATATAGAAACAAAATATCTTTAGAACTTTGAACTTGTAATGGAACCTCCTCTTTTCAAGGACCAATAGAATAAAATTCTTATTATTGATTTGGTTTTCCATCATGATCAAGATTATGGTCACAATCACAATCCTAGTATATTTTAACATCATGTGAACCAAACAAGACATAATGGCATGTTGAAATTAATTGTGTTATGAACAACAAATCTTTCTTCTTCATATATACTTAGACATTATAAACATCTTGAAGATGTACCTAATCAAAGTTATAGTGAAATATAATTGTTGTTTTACCGATATAAGTTATTGGTAAGTTTGAGTTGTTAGTTGTCACCACCACACGACTTTCTTTGTATTTTTATTAGTTGAAAGTATAAACATGCATACACTTGTTTCATGGAGGAAAGATTTAAATTCGAACATCTAATGAAGAAAACCAACATTGATTTGTAACTAATTCTTTTCTTCATTCTAAAAAATTATTATTATTATTATTATTGTCACTCATCTTCCCGTGAAGCCACACATCTTTCTGTTCATTTCTTAGGTTATGCCTCTTCAATCATACTCAAGGTAAATCAGTTTATAAAGCTATTAATTATCTTCCCGTGAAGCCACACATCTTTTTGTTCATTTCTTGGGTTATGTCTTTTCAATCATACTCAAGGTAAATTAGTTTACAAAGCTATTAATTATCTTCCCGTGAAGCCACACATCTTTCTATTCATTTCTTGGGTTATGCCTCTTCAATCATCCTCAAGGTAAATCAATTTACAAAGCTATTAATTAGTACTTGTTTGTTCAAAGAAGGTTGTATATGTTAACAATAACACTGAATAGTCAATTACTATTTGATTGCTAATTAAAATTTTCTTTGTAAAGAATAATTTAGATAAACGTGTTTGTCTTTCCTTTCAAAATGCATGCAGCGGATCCTCAGTGGTGTCTTGAAAAGGAAACATTTCCAAGAGGTTGTGGTGACCGAGGTACGGTACTGGAAGCATGCCAAAGGGTTGCCCATGTTTAGCTAAGGATGAAAGGATTGTATAAGATTACACAATCACTAACTCCTAATGTTTAGCTGAAGTTAATTGATTAGGAGAATGTTCAGGGGATGATTCCTTCCCAAATCAAATCTATATATGCTTGCATAAATCTTAACACTTGTTGTGCACCTTTTTACTTTATAAACATTCTGTAAACAATACAAAAACATACAGTGGATAAACATCAATACCACTTTCTCTTTTTGTTTAAATCTTGCATACTCTTATTGGATTTCTCAGGATGCCTTGATACTGAGTGCCATAATGTCCACGAGCTTATTGTAGCTTAAATTGCTTCTCATCAAACCTTATATGATGTCTGGCAAGCATTGGAATAAAATCTTTACCTCGCAATCTAAAGCTCATATTACTCATTTTAGCTCTCAACTCTTCACTCTCCGCAAAGGTTCTCAATTAGCCACTAACTTTTTCTTCAACATCAGAAAGATTTCTGATGAACTAGTCATTACTAGCCAACCTTTGTCATCTGATGATACAATTACTTGTCTTCTTACTGGACTTGGACATCATTACAACTCCTTGGTCACCATTGTCACTACCCGACAGGATTTAATTACTTTAGAGAAACTATACTCATTAATGTTAATTACTGAGTCCATAATCATTGCCAACAATATTGCATCCTTTATTAGCAATAATTCTGCAAATCTTTCTACTCGTCAACACAATTCTTTTCAACCTCGCAGTTGTGGAAACTTTCGAGGACGAGGGTGTGGTTATCACCGTACTCGTTACTCTAACACCAATGCCCGAGGTCAATTCAACAGAGATCCCATCTATTGTCAGCTTTGTGATAAACTAGGCCACACTGTCAAGACTTGTACTCTAGGTCTGATGTCTTTGACACCAATCAACCATCTGATAACAATATTCCAGGTATGATAGTAGCAAAGAATTCACCTACAAACACTGTGTGGCATCCAGTCACTGGTGCAACACATCATTTTACCAATGACTTAACCAATCTCAACCTCAAGCATGATGATTATGATGGAACAGAACACATTCAAGTTGGTAATGGTGCAGGACTACAAATTACTAAAACTAGTTCTTCCATTTTATCAAGTTCTTCTAAATCCTTTGTTTTGCAAAACCTTCTTCCGGTTCTTGACATTACAAAAAACCTCTTGTCTGTTCATCAATTTTGTAAAGATAACAATGTTTATTTTGAGTTTCATGATTATTTTTTTCTTATCAAGAATTACTTAGGGAACATCGTTGATAAAAGTCCATTTAACAAAGGTCCACTTAACAATCACCACTAGTAAATTTTATCAACATAATATTTTGTCACTATATTCTTCACTAAATACTAACGGAACTATTCTCTCAGTATATATCAAGGGAATTATAGTGGGAAAAGAAGAAATTAAAAAAATAAAAAATACGATGACATATAATTTATACAAACGGCATTACCGACAGTATTAAATACCGCCAGTAAATTGTTCTCTTCTCACTGACATTGTTTATTGTGTTAATTATAGAGGGTATCACTGACAGATAAATTATATCGGTATATTCCAAAGAGCTCTTGAATTGTTTACTTCTCAATTGCACTATTTATGTTGTTAATTACATACGGACTCACTGACAAATTAATTTTGTTGGTATTTTTCAGAGAGCTCTGGTATTGTTCACTTCTCAATTACACTATTAATTATTGTTCTTTACAAACAGAATCAACGACAGACTGAAAACTTATTGGTAATATTATGGGGGTTTTTGAAAAAAATTTATTAAATTGAAAATTTAAATTAAATATTACAGACAGAAACACCGACATATATATATAATAGGTCATCGTATCCGAGTATCCATATTAGCTGGTTTCATTAAAAAAGTTTAAAATTGATTTCCTTTGAACATTTGGCTTCTTAGTTTTAAGATTTTAAAAAGGTAATTATTTTTATTTTATATATTTTTGAATAAAAATGATATACAATATTGTATCATTTAAACATTTTAATTGGATTAAAATATTTGATTTTATCAAATTAATTTAAATATTTTTATTTTATTTTAGACAATCTGAAAAAGTACCATTAAGTCTTGATTGAAACTTACAAGGGACATTAAAAGAATTAAAGCCTCATAAAGAAAAATTGTATTTCTCATGTGATAATTTAAAATAAATATTTATAAAAGTTTTAATGATTTAAATTCTAGAAAAGAAATATTTTTTCTATTAAAATTATTTTTTCTTGTTTATTTATTTTTTATTTTGACAAAACAATAATGTTTTATTAACAATATGATTATTTGAACACAAACTTAAAGTAATTAAAACAAAAATTTAAGAACTCAAATGATTTAAATTCAGTAGGAAAAAATGATTTTTTTTAGCCTAAACTCCCTTTTCATTATT
>Ga0325401_1003762_pt1 | contig 14052 bp, 14 predicted proteins | sample PopdelMetagenome_FD_205666 | JGI IMG/M metagenome (GOLD analysis project Ga0325401, IMG submission 205666) | Populus deltoides microbial communities from Bellville, Georgia, United States - Xylem-PdKOR-R2 | ecosystem: Host-associated > Plants > Phyllosphere > Stem > Wood/Secondary xylem | place...
ACAGCGACAATGCGTCGACCCGGATCGTGACGTTGCAGAATGCCGGTGCGCGCGAGGTCGCGACCGCGTTGCAGGCGCTGGCGGGCGGGGGCGGGGGCGGCAGCCCCGGGGCGGCGGCACCGGCGGCGACCGGGGGCCAGCCGGGCGCGGTGGCGGCGAGCGCGGGGGGCGTGTCGATCGTGTCGGTCGACAGCAGCAACTCCGTGGTGATCCGGGGCGATCCGTCCAGCGTCGCGCGGCTGGCGGCGGTGGCGGCGGACCTCGACCGCAAGGCGCGCAGCGGCACGGAGATCCGGGTCGTGTTCCTGGAGAATGCGGACGCCGAACAGCTGCTCCCGGTGCTCCAGCAACTGGTCGGGCAGAGCCCCGATCCGGTGACCGAGACGACGCTGTCGCGCGGCAGCTTCAGCCAGTCGAGCTCGACCGGGGGCACCTCGTCGGCGGCACCGATCACCCAGAGCATCGCGCCGCAGGTGCAGGCGCAGGCGAGCGGCGGCGGCGGCGCGACCCAGGGCGGCACCAACGCCAACGCCGCGATCCAGACGCAGGGCGGGCGCACCGCGGCGGTGGTGACGCGGTTCGCGGGCGCCAACGCGATCGTCATCGCCGGCCCGGCGGACGTCCAGCGCCAGTTGCAGGAGGTGGTGCGCCAGCTCGACGTGCGGCGCGAGCAGATCCTGATCGAGGCGATCATCGCCGAGGTGTCCGATTCGACGGTGAAGCGGCTGGGCGCGCAGTTCCTGCTCGGCAACCTGTCGGGCGGGGCGTTCGCGGCGTCGACCTATACCAACACCGCGCCCAACATCCTGCAGATCGCCGGCGCGATCGGCGCGCGCGAGCTGGCGACCCAGACCACCACGGTCAGCAACGGCACCGTCATCACCGGCACGGACACGACGCTGTCCAACACGCTGGCGCAGTCGGCGGTGCAGTCGATCCTGGGCACCAGCGGCGGGTTCGGCGGGTTCGGGGGGCAGATCGGCGACACGGTGTTCGGCGCGATCATCAACGCGGTGAAGAGCGATTCGCAGTCCAACCTGCTCCAGACCAGTTCGATCATGACGATCGACAACCAGCAGGCGCACAGCCTGGTGGGGCAGGAGATCCCGGTGACGACCGGGCAGGCGCTGAGCAACAATTTCGACAACGCGTTCCGCACCGTGCAGCGGCAGAATGTCGGCATCCAGCTCGACGTCAAGCCGCAGGTCAATGCGAGCGGATCGATGAAGCTGTATGTCCGGCTGGAGGTCAGTTCGATCGCGGGGCCGGTGTCGGCGGACAATTCGGAGCTGATCCTCAACAAGCGCGCGTTCGAGAACGTGTCGACGCCCGACGACGGGCAGATCATCGTCGTCGGCGGGCTGCTCGACGACAACGAGCGGCGGACGATCGAGAAGATCCCGCTGCTGGGCGACATTCCGGTGCTGGGCACGCTGTTCAGGAGCAAGGCGCGGCAGCGGGCCAAGACCAACCTGATGGTGTTCATCCGCCCGACCATCCTGCGCACCCCCGCCGACACGCGGGCGGTGACCGAGCAGCGTTACGGGTATCTGCGCCAGTTGCAGGGCTATGCCCAGCCGGGCGTCGAACCGTCGATCGACAGCCTGGTGCGCGACTACATGAATGCCGCCCCGCCGATCCCCCGCGCGCCGTTGCCAGGGAATATCGAGGACCCGCGGATCGCGGTGCCCGTCCAGGGCCAGGAGCCGCGGCGGTGAGCAGCATCCGGTTCGGCAGCGAGGTGGACGGGGACCCCGCCCCATTGCCGCCAGCGGAGGCGGCGGTGGCGAGCGGCGAGCCGATGGCGGCGGCGGGTTCCGGCCCGCATGGTGGCGAGGGCGGGGTGCCCGCCATCATCCCCTATCTGTTCGCGCGCAAGTTCGGCGTGGTGGTGCCCGCGGAGGGGCCGGTGGCGCTGCGCCAGGGTGCGGACCCCAAGGCGCTGATCGAGGTGCGCCGCCACCTGCGCCGGCCGTTCGACGTCGAGGTGGTCGAGGCGGCCGCGTTCGACCGGCTGCTGTCGGACGCCTATGCGATGAACGGGCAGGCGACCGCGATGGCGGCGGTGGGGATGGGGGGCGAGCTCGACACGCTGGCGGGCGACATGCCGACCGCCGAAGACCTGCTCGACACCGCGGACGATGCCCCCGCGATCCGCCTCATCAACGGGATCATCGCCGATGCCGCGCGCAACGGCGTGTCGGACATCCATATCGAACCCTATGAAAGCGGGCTGGTGGTCCGGATGCGGATCGACGGGGTGCTGCGCGAGACGTTGCGGATGCCCGCCGCCGCCGCGCCGGTGGTGGTGAGCCGGATCAAGGTGATGGCGCGGCTCGACATCGCCGAACGCCGCGTGCCGCAGGACGGGCGGATGGGGCTTGCGCTGGGCGGCAAGCTGCTCGACGTGCGCGTCTCGACGCTGCCGGCGCGGGCGGGGGAGCGGGTGGTGCTGCGTATCCTCGACAAGGAGAATGCCGGGATCGACCTGGAGGGGCTGGGGCTGACCCCGGCGATGTTCCGGCTGCTGACCGATGCGATCGCCGAGCCGAACGGGATCGTGCTGGTCACCGGCCCGACCGGATCGGGCAAGACCACCAGCCTGTACGCTTCGCTGCGGCTGCTCAACGACGGCAGCCGCAACATCCTGACCGTCGAGGACCCGGTGGAATATGCGGTCGACGGGGTGGGGCAGACCCAGGTCAACCCCAAGGTCGGGCTGACCTTCGCCGCGGGGCTGCGCGCGATCCTGCGCCAGGACCCGGACGTGGTGATGGTGGGCGAGATCCGCGACCGCGAAACCGCCGAGATCGCGGTGCAGGCGTCGCTGACCGGGCACCTCGTGCTGTCGACGGTGCACACCAACGATGCGGTCGGCGCGATCACCCGGATGCGCGACATGAAGGTCGAACCGTTCCTGCTCGCCTCGACGTTGCGCGCGGTGATCGCGCAGCGGCTGGTGCGGCGGCTGTGCCCCGCATGCCGCGAGCCGGTGGCGGCGCGCGAGACGCCCGCGCCGCTGCTGGGGATCGCCCCGGATGCGACGGTCCATGCCGCGCGGGGATGCGAGCAGTGCAACGGTTCGGGCTTTCGCGGGCGCGTCGGGGTGTATGAGGGCGTGCGGGTGGACGACACCGTGCGGCGCCTGATCAACGAGGGCGGCGACGAGGGCGCGATCGCGGCCCATGCCTTTCGCGGGTCGCCGACGCTGGCGGATGCGGCGCGGGCGATGGTGCTCGACGGGACGACCACCGCGGAGGAAGCGGTGCGGGTGTCCCGGCGCGATGCCGCGGACCCGGCGATTGAGGCGGTGCCGTTGCATGGCGAGTGACGGGGTCCTGCACCGTTCCGGCACGGGGAGAGAGGGCGTAGCTGCGGGCGGATGGCCGGTCGAGGCGCCGCTCAAGCGCTCTGCGGTCCCCGTGCCGGGGAGGTGTTAGTGGCGGATTTCGATTATCTGGCGATCGATACGCGCGGGCAGGAGAAGCGGGGGCATGTCGCCGCCGCGGATGCCGACGCGGCGCGGGCCAAGCTCGACCGGCAGCGGCTGTACGTCGTGCGGCTCGATCCGGGCGCGGCGCCGACGACGGGATCGCGGCCGTTGTTCGGGCTCAAGCTGGCGCGCGCCAAGATGTCGGGCAAGCAGTTGACGCTGTTCACCCGCCAGCTCGCGACGCTGAACCGGGTATCGCCGCTGGAGGAATCCCTGCGCACGATCACCCGGCAGACCGAGCAGGAGCATGTCCGCACCATCGTCGGCACCGTTCATGCCGGGGTGGTCGAGGGGCGGCGGCTGGCGGATGCGATGGCGCGCGAGCCCAAGAGCTTTCCGACGCTGTACCGCGCGATGGTGGCGGCCGGCGAGAGTTCGGGGACGTTGCCGACGATCCTGGAACGGCTGTCCGCGCTGCTCGAACGGCAGGCAGAAATCCGTGGCAAGCTGTTGACGGCATTGGCCTATCCCGCGATCCTGGCGACCGTCGCGCTGGGCGTGGTGGGGGCGCTGATGATCTTCGTCGTGCCCCAGGTCGTCGAACAGTTCGACACGGTGGGACAGGAGCTGCCCCTGCTGACCCGGATCGTGATCTGGATCTCCGCGCTGCTGGCGGGGTGGTGGTGGGCGATGCTGCTGGGGGTGGCGGTGCTGGCGCTGGGCGCGTGGCAGTTGCTCAAGGACCCGGCGATCCGGCTGGCGTTCGACACCCGACTGCTCAAGCTGCCGCTGCTCGGGCGGTTGCTGCGCGATCTTCATGCCGCGCGGATGGCGCGAACGCTGGGGACGATGGTGGCGAGCCGGCTGCCGCTGCTCGAAGGGCTGACCCTGACCGCGGGTACCGTCCACAACCGGCGGCTGCGCGCGGCGTCGGACGAGATCGTCGACGCGATCCGCGGCGGCGGCAGCCTGTCGGCGGCGATGCGGCGGACGGGGGTGTTCCCGCCGCTGCTGACCTATCTGGCCGCGTCGGGCGAGGCGGCGGGGCGGCTCGACGAGATGCTGGAGCGTGCCGCGGATTATCTGGAGCGCGAGTTCGACCGCTTCACCGCCACCGCGCTGTCGCTGCTGGAGCCGGCGATCATCGTGCTGATGGGGGGCATCGTCGCCACCATCGTGCTATCCATCCTGTTGCCGATCCTCCAGCTCAACACGCTGGCGGGAAGTTGAAGAAGGACCGTGATGCGTAAGGAAAGCAAGCGACGCCGGGGCGAGGACGGCTTCACGCTCGTCGAGCTGATGGTGGTGATCGTCATCATCGGGCTGCTGGCGACGATCGTGGCGTTGAACGTGCTGCCATCGGGGGACACCGCGCGGGTGCAGAAGGCCAAGGCCGACATCGCCAACATCGAAAACGCGCTGGAGCTCTACAAGCTGCAGCTGCTCGCCTATCCCACCACTTCGCAGGGACTGCCCGCGCTGGCGAGCGCGCCCGCGGGGCTGGCCGATCCGTCGCGCTACCAGCGGGGCGGCTATCTCAAGCGACTGCCCGAGGACCCGTGGGGGCGGGCGTACCTGTATGCCTCGCCCGGCCAGCATGGCGAGGCGGACGTGTGGACCTATGGCGCCGACGGCAAGGAAGGCGGCGAAGGGATCAACGCCGATATCGGCAACTGGCAGTGAGGCAGGCTCGGTCGAGCCGGAGCCTCGCGCCGACCCGTGTGCGGCCCTGGACCCCGGGACGCGCCCGGGGTGACGCAACGTTGCGGCGGTGACCCGGTTTCTCGCCTGTGCGGGGACGCCCGTTGGGCCGCGCCGCGCCGGCCAGCGCGGGTTCACGCTGGTCGAGCTGATGGTGGTGGTGACAGTGATCGGGCTGGCGTCGGGGGTGGCGGTGCTGGCGATGCCCGATCCGCGCGGGCGGGTGGCGGACGAGGCGGCGCGCTTCGCGGTGCGGGTGCGGGCCGCGCACGACATCGCCATCGTCGACGCGACCCCGGTCAGCCTGTGGGTCACCGGGGGCGGCTATGGCTTCGACCGGCGCGTCGGGGGCCGCTGGGTCCCGATGGCGGACAAGCCGTTGCGGGTGGAACGCTGGGCCGAGGGCACCGCCGCGCGGCTGGCCGTGCCGCAACTGCGCGTCACCTTCGACCCGACCGGGCTCGCCGACCGTCCCGCGGAGCTACGGCTGGAGCGCGACGGGCAGGGCACGGGCGTGCTGATCGGCGCGGACGGAAGCGTGCGGGTCGATGGCTGAGGCGCAGCGCGGTTTCACGCTGGTCGAGATCATGGTGGCGCTGGCGGTGTTCAGCCTGGCGGCGATGGCGCTGATCCGGCTGGAGGGCGCAACGATCCGCGCCGCGGCGACGGTGGACGCGACGCTGACCGCGCGCATGGTCGCGAACAACGTGGCGGTGGAGGCGCTGACCGACGCGCGTGCGCCGGTTGTCGGGCGGGTGGCGGGAAGCGAGATCAACGGCGGCCGCCGCTGGCGATGGCAGCGGGAGGTGACCCCGACCGGCGCGGCGGGGATCGTGCGGATCGACGTCGCGGTCGCGGACGATCGCGGAACGGTGCTGGGGCGGACGGTCGCGGTCCGGCGCGGAGGCGTGGGCGAGTGAGGGGCATCCCGCGTATCGCCGGATCGCCACGATCGGCCGAACGCGGCTTCACGCTGGTCGAGGTGATGGTCGCGCTGCTGATCTTCGGGATGATCGCGGCGGCGGGGGTCGCGATCCTGTCGTTCAGCGTCCGGGCGCAGGCGACGGGCGGGGCGAAGCTGGACGACCTGGCGGCGCTGGCGCGGACGGGATCGATCCTGTCGGCGGACCTCGCGCAGGCGGCGGACCGGCCGGCCCGCGATGCGGGCGGGGTGCTTTTGCCCGCGTTCGTGGGCGAGGCGAGCGCAGTGACGCTGGTGCGCGGCGGGTGGAGCAACCTGGACGGGGCGGCGCGGCCGTCGGCGCAGAAGGTGCGCTGGGACCTGGGCGACGGGCGGCTGGTACGCACCGCCTGGCCGCAACTGGACGGAGCACAGCCGCTCGATCCGGCGACGATGCTGGCGGGGGTGCGCGCCGTGCGGTTGCGCTATCGCCGTCGCGGCGCGTGGAGCGACCGGTGGGACGGTGCAGCGGGCGTGCCGCTGCCCGATGCGGTGGAGCTGTCGATTTCGCGAACGTCGGACGTGGGTTACCGACAGATGTTCGTGGTGGGTACGAGCTATGCCCGGCCGGTCGCACCCGAACCCGTGCTCACGCCGACCGGGACCCCCGGTGCGACCCGCTGAGCGCGAGCGCGGTGCCGCGCTGCTGACGGTGCTGCTGCTGGTCGCGGTGGTGGCGGTGATTGCGGGGGCGGCGCTGGAGAAGCTGCGGCTCGCGACGCGGCTGGCGGGCAATGCCGGGCAGGTCGAACAGTCGAGGAGCTTTGCGCGGGCGGGCGAGGCGCTGGCGTTGTCGCGGGTCGATGCGCTGCTTGGCGACAACCCCGGCCGGGTGACCCTGGCCGGCGGGTGGAACGGACGGCCGTTCGGGCTGCCCCTGCCGGGCGGTGGGCAGGCGGTGGCGCGGGTGCGTGACGGGGGCAATTGCTTCAACCTCAACGGGCTGGTCACCGTCGTGGGGCCCGGCGTCTACCAGAGCGATCCGGTAATGCGGGCGCAGTTCGCACGGCTGATGCGGCTGGTCGACGTGTCCCCGCAGGTGGCCGAGCAGGTCGCGGCAGGCGCGGCGGACTGGATCGACACCGATGGCGATGCGCAGGCGCAAGGGGCGGAGGACGCGCGCTATGCGGGACAGTCCCCGTCCTATCGCACCAGCGGCGTGTTGATGAGCGATCCCAGCGAGTTGCGCGCCGTGGCGGGGATGACGCCCGAGCTGTACCGGACACTGCGCCCGTGGATCTGCACGCTGCCGGTGGCGGAGCCGGCGCGGATCAACGTCAACACGCTGACCCCCGAGCAGGCGCCGCTGCTGGCGATGCTGGCGCCCGACACGCTGTCGGTCGAGGGCGCGCGGGGGGCGCTGCTACGACGGCCGGCGCAGGGCTATGGCAATGTTGACCGGTTCTGGGCCGACGCGCTGCCGGGCGGATCGGGGGCGACCGGGCAGACCGCGGTTACGTCCGGCTGGTTCGCGTTGCAGGTCGACGTGACCGGAGCGGGGCCGCCGCTCACCGAACGCGCATTGATCGATGCGACCCGCTTGCCTGCGCGCCTCGTCTCGCGGCAATGGGGGGAGGAGTGACCCGGACCCTGTTCTTCCTGACCGACGACCTGGCGGATGCGCGCTGGGTGACCGTCGACGAGCATGCGGTGCTGGCGCGGGGGCGGGGCGTGCCCGTCGCCGATGCCGTGGTCGCGGTGGCGCCGGCGGATGCGGTGACGCTGCACTGGGCGGCGCTGCCCGCGCGATCGACCGCGCAGGCGGCGGCGGCGGCGCGGATCGTGGTCACGGAGGCGAGTGCCGCGAGCGATCTGCACGTCGCGGTCGGCCCCGAGGAGGCGGGGGAGCGACCGGTGGCGGTGGTCGATCCCGCCGCGATGGCCGGGTGGCTGGCGAGCCTGGCCCGGGCGGGGATCGATCCGGTCGCGATGGTCCCTGCGCCGATGCTGGTGCCCGTGCCCGATCAGGGTTTCGTCCGTGCCGAGCTGGGCGGGCAAGGCGTGGTGCGCGGGCGCGGCGCCGGGTTCGCCGACGAGGCGCGGTTGACCGAGCTGGTCACCGGCGGGGTCGCGCCGGTGACGCTGGGCGCCGACGCGCTGGAAGCGGCAATGGTAGCGGGCGCGGCGGCACCGCCGCTCGACCTGCGGCAAGGCCCCTTTGCACGGCGACGGCGGCGCGGGATCGACTGGCGCGCGGTGCGGCGGGCGGCGATTCTGGTGGGTGCGATCCTGCTGGTGACGCTGGCGATCGATCTGGTGCGGATCGGCAAATACGGCTTTGCCGCCGATGCGCTGGAAGCGCGCGCCGATCAGGTGGCGGCGAGCGGCCTGAGGCGCGGGGACACGGTGGTCGATGCCGACCGTCAGCTCGCCGAGCGGCTGGGGCGGGTACGCGGGCCGGGACTGGGCTTTGCCGGCACGGTGGCGGCGGCATTCGCGGGGGTCAGGCGGGTGCCGGGCGCGGAGGTGACCGCGTTCGATTTCCAGCCGAGCGGCGACCTGCGCCTGTCGGTCGCCACCGCGCGCGAGGTGGAGGCGACCGACCTGAAGCGCGCGATCGAGGCGCAAGGGTTCCGCGTCGATGCGGGCACCTTCCAGTCGGCGGGAGGACGGGTGACGGGCGAGATGACGGTGCGGGCGCCATGACCGCGCTGCGCGAGTGGTTCGGGGGGCGGTCGCTGCGGGAGAAGCGGCTGCTTGTCGTGATGGTCGCGCTGCTGGCGGTGACGCTGGTCTGGGCGGGGATCGTCCGGCCGGTGGGCGATGCGCTGTCGAGCACGGAGGAGCGACATGCGGCCGCCGTGGTTCGGCTGGGCGAGGCGGAAGCGGCGGTGACGGCGATCCGGGCCGGGGGGCGCCCGGCGGCGCTGGGGACGAGCCTGGCGGACGCGGTGCGCGCGCGGGCGGACCAGGCGGGTTTCCCGCTGCAGGACCTGAACGAGGACGGGCCCGACCGGGTGCGGGTGCGGGTGCCGACCGCGCGGCCGGGCGCGCTCACGCGGTGGCTCGCCGCGATGGAGGCGGGCGGCATCCTGGTCGAGCAGGCGACGCTGACCGACAATGGCGACCGGTCGGTGGCGGCGCAACTGGTGCTCCGGGCGCGGCGATCGTGATGCGGGTAAGGACGCGCACCGGGCCGGCGGCGCTGTTCGGGGCGCTGCTGCTGCTCGCGCTGCTGGCGCTGGTGCCGTTGCGGCTGGCGCTGGGCGTCGCGGGCGCGGACGCGCTGGGGCTGTCGGCGAGGCGGGTGAACGGCAGCATCTGGGCGGGGTCGCTGGCCGAGGCGCGGGTCGGGGCGCTTGCGCTGGGCGACCTCGACGCGCGGGTGTCGCCGGGGGCGCTGCTGCTCGGGCGGTTGACGGTGGCGCTGGACGGGGCGGGAACGGCGGAGGGCGCGGGACGGGCGCTGCACGGCCGCGTGACGATGCGGCGGCATGGTTTCGGGATCGAGGGATTGTCCGCCGGGCTGGCCGCGGGCAGCCTGTTCCAGCCGCTGCCGGTCACCGCACTCGACCTCGACGACGTCAGCGTCCGCTTCGAGGACGGTGCCTGCCGCGAGGCGGAGGGCCGGGTGCGCGCGACGCTGGGCGCGGGGCCGGCGGGGATCGCGCTGCCGCCACAGGTGGCGGGTGCGGTCCGGTGCGAGGGCGCGGCGCTGCTGGTGCCGCTGACCGGGCAGGCCGGGACGGAGGGGGTGACGTTGAGGGTGGAGGGCGATGGCCGGTATCGGGCGGAGTTCGTGCTGGGTGCGGCCGATCCGGCGGCGGCGGAGCGGCTGGGCCGGCTGGGGTTCGTGCCGGCGGGGAACGGGTATCGGCTGGTCGCGGAGGGGCGGTTCTGACGCCTGGCGGGGGCTGACCTGTCGCCTTCTGCGTGGTCGGGTCCGCCCGGAAAGGCGGGCGGTCGTGCCCGAACGCCGACCCTTGACGGCGCGGCGCCCGTGCCGCTAGGGGCCGGCGCAGCGCGGCGACCGTAGTTCAATTGGTTAGAGCGCCGGCTTGTGATGCCGGAAGTTGCGGGTTCAAGTCCCGTCGGTCGCCCCATCCCTTTCCCGCTGGCGTTTGTGACGACCTAAGATTATTGCGCCTGGACGCAACGATCTGAGCAGGAGCCGACATGGCCGCGCTGTGGGACCTTCCCGATTTCGACGCCCATGAAGGGGTGCACGCCTTTACCGACGCGACGTCGGGGCTGAGGGCGGTGATCGCGATCCATTCCACCGCATTGGGCCCGGCAGCGGGCGGCGCGCGCTTCTGGCACTATGCCGGCGACGAGGGCGCGGTGACCGATGCGCTGCGCCTGTCGCGGGGCATGAGCTACAAGAACGCGATGGCCGGGCTGGAGCTGGGCGGGGGCAAGGGCGTGATCCTGGCGGACCGGCCGGGCGCGACGATCTCCACCGCGCAGCTCGAGGCGTTCGGGCGTGGGGTCGAGTCGCTGGGCGGGCGCTACGTCACCGCCGAGGATGTCGGCATGTCCGAAGCGCGGATGAAGGTGATCGCGGGCCAGACGCGCTATGTCTCGGGCCTGCCGGTGGCCAGCGGCGCGGCGGGCGGCGATCCGGGGCCGTACACCGCGCATGGCGTGTATCTGGGCGTCAGGGCGGCGGCGGCGCGGGCACTGGGCGCGGGCGACATGCGGGGCGTTCGGGTCGCGATCCAGGGCGTGGGCTCGGTCGGCGGCGGGCTGGCGCGGCTGTTGGCCAGGGATGGCGCGGTGCTGACGCTGGCCGATGTCGATGCCGCACGCGCCGGCGCGCTGGCGGACGAGCTGGGCGCCAGCCACGTCGCGGCGGGCGCGATCCTGGGGGTCGACGCGGACATCTTCAGCCCCAACGCGCTGGGCGCGATCCTGACCGAGGCGACGATCCCGACGCTGGCGGTCAAGGTGGTCGCGGGCGGCGCCAACAACCAGCTGGCGACGCGCGAGGATTACGACCGGCTGCACGCGCGCGGCATCCTGTACGCGCCCGACTATGTCATCAACGCCGGCGGCATCATCAATGTCGGGCTCGAATATCTGGGGCAGGGCGACGAGGCGGAGGTGATGGCCCGGATCGCGCGCATCCCCGGCCGGCTGAACGAGGTGTGGGACGAAAGCGAGCGCACCGGGCGCCCGGCGGCCGAGGTCGCGGACGCGATCGCCGCGCGGTTGATCGGGCGCGGTTGATCGCGTGAGGGTGAGCCGGGCGCCGCGATCGGCGGGCGGGGTGCGCCGGGGGCGTCACTTGCCATGTCGCCGGCGCCAGTCCCGGTGCAGGAAGGCGGCGATGCGGTAGCAGGCGGGGCTGTCGTTGTTGCCCAGCGTCACGATCGTCTCGCCGGTCGTCTCATAGGTCCTGACATCGACGCACTGCCCGTACAGCTTGCCGCCATGGCCCCAGCGCAGGTCGCGCGGCAGATGGTCGCGGCCGTAATCGGTGGCGAAGAAGCCGAGCCCGAAGGCGCCGTTACGGGGCGTGACCGCCTGGCGGAACAGGTCGACCGGGACGCCGAGCCGTCCGGTCCTGAGCGCGGTGACGAAACGCAGCAGGTCGCGGGCGGTGAACGACTGGCCGCCCGCCGGCCAGCCGCCGTCGAGCGCCGCGAAACAGTTGGGCATGGCCTCGTCCGCCACCTTCACATAGGCGACGGCCTGGGACGGGTCGTCCGTCCGGCAGGGTTCGTCTGCATGGGCGACGTCCATCCCGGCGGGCGTGAAGATGTTGGCCGCGACATAGGCGCGGTAGGGCGTCCCGCTCAGCACCTCGACCATGCGGCCCAGCAGCGTGAAGCCGTGATTGCTGTAGTCCTGCTTCGAGCCCGGCGGGAAGGTCGGCGCGCGGGCGCCGTAGAGCGCGACCAGATCGGCGACCGATGGCTCGCGACCCCGCCAGCGCAACGCCTCCGGATAGAACAGCGCATCGGTTTCCCCCGCGCCGGCCGTGTGGGTCAGGAGTTGCAGAACGGTGGTGTCGCGCATGGCCGTGTCGGGATAGTCGCGCAGCACCGCGCCCAGCCTGGTATCCAGCGTCAGCCGGCCGCGGGCGATCTGTTGCAGGATCGCGGTGGCGGTGAACATCTTGCCGGCGGATGCGAGGTCGAAGCGGACCGCCGGCGTCAACGGGTCCTCCGCCTTTGCATCGCGGGTGCCGAACGCGCGTTCGTAGAGCAGCTTGCCGTCGCGCGCGACGAGCACGACGCCCGAGAACGATTCCGCCGCAGCCACGCCCTCGGCAAAGGCGTCGAGCCGGGTCAGCTCCTCGGCGGTGGGGCCGTCGGTCGGGCGCTGGCCGACCGATGCCGCGGCAATGCAGGCCAGAACCGCCGCGATCGCGATGCGCCCTGACCGCCAGACCATGCCATCTCCTTCCCTCGACCCGGTGTCACTACACACCCGAGTGGCATTGCAGTCCATGGCCTTTTTGCCGGTCGGGTGTCCTGTCGCGGGGGCCAAGTCGCTGGTGACGCGGGCGTCGTTCTGCCGTAAGGGGATCGCGACCGTGCCTGCCCTCCACGCCCTTGCCAACCCGACCACGTTCCTGAAGATCGCCCGGCCGCTGACGCCGGTGCTGGTCTGGGCGGGCGTGGCCCTGACGCTGTTCGGGGCATGGGCGGGGCTGACCCGGACGCCGCCCGACTACCTCCAGGGTGAGACGGTGCGCATCCTGTACGTCCATGTCCCGGCCGCGTGGCTGGGGATGGGCGGATGGACGGGGCTGGCCGGCGCGTCGATCGGCTATCTGGTGTGGCGGCATCCGCTGGCGAACGTCGCGGCGCGGGCGATCGCGGGGCCGGGGGCGGCGTTTGCGGCGATCTGCCTCGTCACCGGATCGATCTGGGGACGGCCGACCTGGGGGACGTGGTGGCAGTGGGATGGGCGGCTGACGTCGATGCTGCTGCTGTTCTTCGTCTATTGCGGGTACCTCGCGCTCGCCCGTGCGGACGCGGAGCGGGGCGGCGACGGGCGCATCCCGGCGTTGTACGGGGTGGCGGGCACCGCGCTGCTGCCGGTCATCCGCTATTCGGTGGTGTGGTGGAACACGCTGCACCAGGGGCCGTCGATCGGGCTGACCCGGTCGAGCATCGACGGCAGCATCCTGTGGCCGCTGGGGTTCACGGGATCGGGGCTGACGCTGCTGTTCGCCGGCATCGTGCTGATGCGGATGCGCGAGATGCTGGCGACCGCGCGGGCCGAGGCGCGGATGCGGCGGATGGCGCGGGCGTGAATCACTGGGCCTTCGTGATCGCCGCCTATGGCGTCGCGCTGGCGGGCGCGGGGGTGCTTGCCGCGTGGAGCTTCGTCGCGATGCGGCGGGCGGAACGGGAGGCGGGGCGGCGGTGACCGCGAAGAACCAGCGGCTGGTGCTGGCGGGGCTCGCGCTGCTGGCGGTAGCGGCGGCGGCGCTGCTGGCGTTGTCGGCGTTGAAGGACCAGGCGGCGTTCTTCTATGCGCCGTCCGACGTGCGCCGCGACGGCGTGCCGCTCGGGCGCGCGGTGCGGCTGGGGGGCATGGTCGAGGCGGGATCGGTGCGGCGGGCGGGCGACGGGGTGACCGTGCGGTTCGTGGTGACCGACGGCAAGGCGACCACGCCGGTCGTGTTCGCCGGGATCGTGCCCGACCTGTTCCGCGAGAAGTCGGGCGTGGTCGCGGAGGGCGAGTTCCGCCGCGACGGCAGCTTTCGCGCGTCCAACCTGCTCGCCAAGCATGACGAGAACTACATGCCGCCGCCGCTGGTCAAGACCGCGGGCGGGGCGATGCACGAGACGAAGACACTCGATCGATGACGGCGGAGGCGGGTCTGGCCGCGCTGTGGCTGGCAGCGGCGCTGGCGGCGTTGCAGCTGGCGCTGGCGGTATTGGGAGTGCGGGGATCGGCCGACGACCGGCCCGACATGGAGGGCGAGCCCAGCCTTCGCGAGGGTGACGGGACGGTGGCGGCGCTGCTCGCCGCGATCCGGCCGGTGGCGATCGTCCAG
>Ga0325401_1003763_pt1 | contig 14052 bp, 17 predicted proteins | sample PopdelMetagenome_FD_205666 | JGI IMG/M metagenome (GOLD analysis project Ga0325401, IMG submission 205666) | Populus deltoides microbial communities from Bellville, Georgia, United States - Xylem-PdKOR-R2 | ecosystem: Host-associated > Plants > Phyllosphere > Stem > Wood/Secondary xylem | place...
GGCCGCCCCGATCAGGATCAGGACGCGGCGATCTTGAGCGCGCGCATCGCCGTCGGGTTCTTCACGCCCCCGCCCACACGCTTGGTCGTGTAGAAGAGGATGAAAGGCTTCGCGGTGTACGGGTCGCGGAGGACCCGCACGCCCGTGCGGTCGATCACCTGGTACGTCTCGACCATGTCGCCGTAGAGCGCGGCGATGTTGCCGGCCCCGACGTTCGGCATGCCCGGCATGTCGACCACCGGCTCGCCCGCCAGCGTGGGCGGTACACCGAGCGCGAGGCTCGGCTGCCAGAGGTAGGCGCCGTCGGCGTTCTTGAGCTTGCGGAAGGCCGACTGCGCACCGCGGTTCATGTAGAACTTGGCGCCGCTCACGAACTCCGCCGGCAGATCAGCTTGGAGGTCGAACAGCGCGTCCGCCTTCACGTCCGCCGCCGCGCCCGATGGCAGCACCGGGATGGCGCCGTAGGGGTGCTTGGCCGCGTTCGCCGCGCCGGTGACGTAGGTCAGCACGCCGAAGGGCTTGTTGACGCCGTCGCCCGACAGGAAGGCGATGCCCTCCTGCTTGTCGAACTCGAGGCTCACCTCGTTGGCGAGCCACGCCTCGGTGTCGATCTCGGCGTCGTCGATCAGCCCCTGCGAGGCGGCCGGGTTGGCGTAGACCTCGCCGAGACCGAAATCGAGGACGGTCAGCCCGGGCGTGGTGGTCTGCGGGCGCGCGGCCGTCTCGCCGACCCAGCCGGAGCCGACGATGCCGTCCGAGTAGACCTTCTTGAACCCGGCGCCGCTGATCGTGATCACCGAGCTGTTCTGGCGCATCGGCGAGATGACCTTCTGCTTCTTGCCGATGGTCCGGTCCCACTCGATCGGCGCGAGGTAGCCGCCCTCGCCGTCGGTCTTAGTGGCTGCCGCGCGCACCTCCTCCAGCTTCGAGGACGGCGCGCCGCCCTTGAAGTACGCTTGGAAGGCGGCGCTGTACTCGGGATCGCGCGGCTTCTCGGCCTCGCGCCCGCCGCCGAGGGCGGCCGCCAGGTTGGCGCTCTCGACCGCGGCCTGGAGCTTGTCGAGGTCGCCCTCGATCTTGGACAGCTGCTCGGTCGTGACCACGTCCGTCTTGCCTGCCTTGATCTGGTCGAGCTGGTCGGTGTGCGTCTGCTTGAACGCCTCGAACGCCGTCGCCAGCGCCTCGATGCTGTCGGGCTTCTTCGGCTGGGCCTCGGCGCGAACGGCGAGCAGGCCCGATGCCGACGCCGCCACGGAGGCGGCGATCATCGCATTGGTCTTCATGTCGATATCCTCAGTTGGACATTGCTCGGAGGAGCCGCTCGCGCTGCTCCTCGGTGATGCCGGCCGGAGCCGGCTCGCCCTCTGCTCGTCGCGCTTCGGGGGTCATCCCGCGGAACAGTTCGCGCCGCTCGGAACGCGGCATGCCCTGCTTGGCGAGGTAGCTGTCGAGCGACGATCGATCGCTCGGGAAGGGGTCGGCAGTCGCGTAGACCGGCATCTGCGCCTCGCGCTCCATCAGCGCGTCGGCGAGTCCGGCGTCGATCGCCTCCTGCCCGCGCAGGAACACGTCCTGCCCGGCGATCATCGCCTCGAACTCGGCGACCGGGCGGCCGGAGCGCGCCGCGTATGTCTCGCACATGGCGGTGTCGATGTGCGCCAACGTGCCCCAAGCGTCGCGCATCTCCGACTTGGTGCCGAAGAACAGCCCGCGCGCCTCGTGGATCATGATCTCGGCGTTGGCAGCGATCACGATCTCGTCGCCCGCCATGGCGATCACCGACGCCGCCGACGCGGCGATCCCGACGACCTCGACGCGCACGTCGGCGTCGTGCCGGCGCAGCAGGTTGTAGGCCGCCACGCCCTCGAAATAGTTGCCGCCCGGCGAGTTGATCTCGACGGTGATCGGCTTGCCTGCGGTCGACCGGAGCGCGGCCGCGATGCGCGCGGTGGTGATCCCGCCGCCGTCGCCGTCATCGCCGATGTAGCCGAAGATCGAGATGGTCGGCCGATCCGACGCCAGCGCCGTCACCTCGACTTTCTCGAAGTCGGGCGCGAGCGCGCGGGTCTCGAACTTCCAATCGGCGCCCGAGCCGATGTTGGCGATCTCGGGCGGACGCTCCGCCGCGAAGACGGCGCGAAGGCTACTGCGCTGCATCCTAGTCCTCGACGATTGCGGCGGCGGTCGTGCCTGCGCGGGGCAGGAGGCCGGAGCCCTCGGGATGGGGGTTCATGTCGAGCGTCTCGCGCGCTTCGTTGACCTCGAAGAAGGGCTTGCCACCGCCCGAGCCAAGCGCGCTGGCGAGGAACTCGGCCTGGTCCTTCATCGAGCCGCGCAGCAGCGCGCGCTCGTTGAACTTGGCGTAGAGCACGTCGCCGTTCCGTGCCTGCTTCTCCTGGCGGGATAGCAGCCGCCAGATCGCTTCTTCCCAGATCACGAACCAGGGCAGGAGGCAGTAGACGACGAAGTAGAGGCCGAGCTGCTCGATGCCGCTGCCCCAAGCAGTCTCGTCGAACATCAGCAGCGGCCGCGGCACGCCGGTGAAACGCGAGCCCTCCTCGGCGAGGAACTTGTAGAGCTCGACCAGCTGGTTGTCGCGCGCCGAGCCGGAGAAGGGCTTGGCCTCCATCCCCTCTTCGAGCAGCATCCAGTCGCCCGCGCCCTCGGCGCCCGCATACTCTTCCCGCAGGCTCGTCTTCAGCCGCGCGTAGGCCTCGTCGCTCAGGGCTTCCTTCGTCGACAGCGCGCCGCCGGCCATCACGCCCTTGCGCCACAGGTTCGTCAGCGCGCTCTCGGCGAGCTGCGCAAGGCCGATGGTGTCGGCCGCGACGTCAAGCAACCCTAGACCGTTCAGACCGTCTAGCGAGACTGGCGCGCGGAAGTGGAAGACGTCGTCGGCGGACAGGTACTCGGTGCCGCCGCTCTTGGGCTGGTGCTTGAAGCGCAGCGTGCCGCCGACCCACTCCCTGGTGACCGTCCGGCGCTCAAAAGGCTTGAGCGCCTGGATGTCGCCGCCGAGCCGGATGACGCGCGCGTAGGCGTTGCCGTCGAACAGCGCCGCGAGCTGCATGAAGCTCTTGAACTCGCTCGGTGTGAGCGCGCCGTTGCCGAGCGGGTCCAGCTTCAGCACCGAGTGGAGCGGGTGATCGACCGCCTTCTCGGTCGTTCCATCCGCCTTGCGCCGGTACATCGACAGCGGGAGCATGCCGATTGAGCCCGCGATCAGCGACGTGCCGCGGTAGAAGACCGAGTTGCGCACCGCCGTCCGGTCGGTGACCGTCACACCGGAGATACCCTGCCGCCCGCCGCGCAGGAAGGCGCCGAGCACCGGATCGGCGCCGCAGGTGAGGTCGTGAACCGAGTAGGCGTAGACCGGCGGAGCGGCCGCGCGCAGCGGACTGATCGACCGCCGGCCGCCGGCCGCGCGCCGGTAATCGTCGGGCGAAAGTGCAGCCATCCGCCCTCCTCAGACCCGGCGAATGCCCCGGCTCTCGTACACCGACTTGCGCTTCGGCTTCACGTTCGCGGTCGCGGCGCCGACGGCCATCGTGGTGGTGACCATGCCGTCGATCCGACCGCGCGAGCGCACCTTGTCGAACGCGCGGTTGCCCTGGCCGTCGAAGTCCAGCGCGGCGTTTGCCGCGCAGCTGTACGTCACTGGCGAAGCGTCGATGACGATCTTGTCCGGCCCTTCGAGGATGCGATCCTCGGTGCGCGTGATCGAGTGCGGCATGCAGAGCTGCCGATCCTCAAACACCACCTTCTTGCCCTGACCATGCGCGACGATCTTCAGTCCGCGTCCCTCAGGCTTGCCCGGCCCCTCGTACCGCCACACCGCCAGCCCGACCTCGCCGCACGCCGCAGTGAAGTCGGCGATGAAGGCGGGGTCGACCACCATCTCCACCACGTCCTGTTCGGCGTCGAGCTGCTTCACCTGCATGGCGACGAAGGTGTAATCGATCGTCGCGCCCGGCGTGGCTACCAGGTAGCCGTCCTCGACCCACTCGACATAGGGCGCCTTGTCCGCCTCGGCGCGCTCTTTCAGACCTTCCTTGGTCGTCCAGTACCAGTTCTTGACTGCCAGCGGCTCGTCCGCGATCGGCTCCCACGCCGCACCGAGCGCGGTCAGGTCGTTCTTCTTCGACAGGTCGAGGCTCAGCCAGCACCGGCGCTTGCGCATCTTCCGGGCGTCGACCGGCCCCTGCACCGCCGACCACTTCTCCTCGTCGATCCAGAAGTCGGCGGCCGCGGTGTCGATGCCGAAGTAGAGGCGCTTGACGCTCGACTTGGTCGACGGGCGTAGGAGCGCCGACGCGACGGTCTCCCGGATGTTCTCGATCGGGAAGGTCTCGCCGAGCGCGGGCAGCGCCTTCTGCCAGCAGCGCTCGTTCTCGAACACGGTCTCTCGGTCAGCCTTGTCGACCCGGGCAACGAACGCGAACGCGGTGTCGTCGCGCGCCTCGCCATTAGCGATCTGCTGGTACATCTCCGACCAGGCCGTGCCGACGTGCTGCGTGGTGGCGGGCGTGTTCGTGCCCATCAGCATCAGCGCGTGGCCGGCGACCTTGTCGATGCCGCGCTTCCACGTCTGCAGGACGTTCTCGTCGGTCAGTTCGTGGATCTCGTCACCGGCGACGTAGTTCGGCCGCGGACCGGACAGGCTCTCGCCGCTCGCGATCGGCATGAAGAACGATCCGCTGTCCGGGTGCTCAATCCTCCAGACGTTCTCCAGCTCGCCGCTCAGCTTGACCTCGCCGAGCGAAACCAGGCTCTCGCCCTCGTCGCGGTCCGGGATCGTCGCGCGGCACATCGCCGCGGCGTCGCGGAACAGGACGTTCGCGGTCTTCTTGTCCTCGCCGATCGCGTAGCACTGCGCGCGCGAGATGTCACACCAACCCATGATGTAGACGCCGATCGCGCCCATCAGCGGAGACTTCGCCTGTCCCTTGCCGGTCTCCAGCCAGCCCGAGCGGAACCGCCAGCGGTCGGTGGCAGTGCGCCAGCCGAACAGCGACCCCATCACGAAGGTGTGCCACTCCAGCGGGTGGAACGGCTGCCCCGCCGCCAGGCCATCGGTCACCTGGAAGACGGACGGCAGGAACTCCAGCGCGTGCGCCGCCGCGTCTGGGCGCCAGTAGATGCCGCGCCGCTCGCCGTCGCGAATATCGCGAAGGTGCCGCTCGGCCGCGTGCCGCACCAGCTCGCCGACGACGAACATCTTCCCGTCGACCGCCGCCTTGGCCCAGGCCGTCGTCGGGTCCTCGGCCCCGAGGAAGCGATTAGCCACGCTGACGGATGTACCGATCGGCGCCGGTCACACGCCGGGCCTTCTTCTCGACCTTCGCGCCGGCTCCGCGGTCACGCGGCGAGATGCACAGCTGCTTTTCCAGCGTGTCCGCGGTCGACGCTGCGTTCTGCATCGTGGTCCACCACGGGTTGTACGTCGGCACCTTGGTCTTCGGCGCGGGCACGACCGGGCCGAGCTTCAGCACCGCCTTCGCCGAGATGTCGAAGGTGACGTAGGCGACCACGAGGCGCTGGATCGCGTGCGTGTTCGCGACCGCCAGCTTCTCCGCGCCGCGCATCTCGCTGACGATCCGCTTCCAGTGCTCGGACGCCGCCTCGCGGTCCGCCTTGCGGCCGAAGTAGCGGGTCCAGTTGGGCTCGGGCGGAACGCCGTCGCCGCCCGGCAGCTCGATCACGTCGGCCATCAGCGTTCTCCCGGCCGGCGGGACCGAAACCCTCCCCCCTCAGATTTTGCTCGCGGTGCGTATGAAGGGAGCCGCCGGTGTCCAGCCTCGCGGCCTCTCAGACTTTTGACCCGGGGGTGGGTCAGCGCCGAGCTCGGCTCCACGGATGGTCCGGGCTGGTCGGTCGCCCGTCGCGCCCCACGCCCTTGCCGCGGACCGGCTCTGCCTTGCCGAACTGCTTGGCGGTCACCTCGTCATGGTGCCGGTCGCAGAGATTCCTCGTGTTCGCGTCCACGTCGCGGCCGCCCTTGGCCAGCGGCGTGACGTGGTCGACGACCGTGGCCAGCGTGGCCCGGTCCTCGGCTTCACACATCTCGCAGAGGCCGTGCGTACGGGCGAGACGACGCGAGCGAAGCTTCTGACCTTGGCTACCGCGAATGCGGGTGTCTGGACCGCTGCGCTGCCATGCCTTGCGCTCGGTCACATCAGCCTCCCGACGCACGGCACGGCGAAAGGGGGACACCCGCCGCGCGCCGGAAGCTGAGGAATGGAAGTAGCTCAGGCACGCCGGGGGAACACCGGCTCGACCCGAGCGGGCTGGCGGGTGGCTCGCGACGCGCAGTGGCATGGTAGCCAAGATCGTCGTCTGCGAGGCTACGCGGCATCCAGCACCTGCGCCGATACACTAACCGGCAGCACCTGCCAAGCCTCTACTGTCGCGGTGAACAGTCCCCCGAAATGGATGCGCGCGGCATTGCCCCGGCTCTCCACGATCGTGCCCGTCAGCCCAGCGACGGCCGGCATCCCGGTCACCGTCACGGCGCTGCCTACCTCGAACGCCCGCCGCTCGGCACGCAGGGCCTTGCGCCGCGCGGCCTCAGTCCGGAGCATGGCAGCGCGCTCGGCCCGGTCCGCGGCTACCCGGGCGATCTCGGTACGGCGTCGCGCCTCCTCTGCCGCATCCGCCTCAGCCTGGCGCAGCGCCGCCATCTGCCGCTCTCCAATCAGCGGCACCCGCTCGCCCTGGTGAAAGACCGAAAAGGGCAGGTCGGTGCGCGTAGGATCGGATGCGGCCGCGAGCAGGTCCACCAGCCGCGACGCGCGGGCGAAGGCGAAGGTCGGCAGGATCGGCACCGCGCGCTCACCCGCCGGCACGACACCGCGGAACGGGCGCCGCGGCTGCATCGCGACCGGCGTCCAAACCTCGAACCCCGCCGCCTGGAGCGACGCCGCCACCTTGAGCGTCCGCGCCCCCGCACACCGCAGGATGCACCATGCGCTCGCCGGGTCGGTGCGGGTCATGCCTCTCGGTCCATGACATCAACGATCCCCTCGGCCGCCTTGGCCAACTCGGTCGCAGCCATGGCGATGCGCTCGAGCGGACTTTGGACTGGGCGAGGTCCGCCATCACCGAAGCACAGGTCTTCTCGCAACCGCATCAGGGCGTAGGCGATGGCGAATAGGCCATCCCCCTCGACTGCTCGACGGCGGAACTGCTCAGTGGTGTTGTGTTGCTCCACGATCAGGCCTCCAGCTTGGAAAGGTGGGAAAGGTCAGAATGCCGCAAGTCGTTGTTTTGCCGCTGGTCTTTTCTCTCTTTCCATCCTTTCCAACCGAAAAAAAAATACAGAAGAGGAAAAACAGCGCAGTTTTCCCCGCCGAAATCGTGTTTTTCGATGGAAGGCATGGAAAGTCGCCCCGAGAACCGCAGTTTTCCGGGGGATTCCGCCTTTCCAACCTCGGCGTTTTAGGTTGGAAAGTGATGGAAAGTGCGTCAGTCATCTGGGTGACAGCCGGGTGGGAACCACCAGTTGAGGTTCTGCCCGTGGCGAAGGCACCGCTTCTTGCGCCAGCCCAGGAACGTCAGGTGGCCGGTCACCGTCATCTCGGCGTCGCGCGTCTGCCGGTCGGTGGTGATGCCGATGCCGGATAGCACGTCGGCCGCCGTGACGCAGCCGCGCATCCGAGTGTCAGGCTGCTCGAGGTAGCGCCCGATCGCCGGCGCCCAGACGGTCTCGTTGTACCGCTCGGCCTGGATGACGGCGGCCTCGTGGTCGAGCGCGCTGCCCTTGTCGATCCACCACGACTCGCCGGCGGATAGCCGCTGCACCGCCTCGGCCCAGAGCTGGTCGCGGCGCTCGCGCAGCAGGTCGAGGTCGACCTTGCGGCACGCGATCGGCCAAAAGCGGCGCGCGCCGGTGGCGTCCTTCAGGTAGCCCTGCTCGTTGGTCGAGCCGATGAACACGATGCGGCGCGCGCGGTTGACGAAGTGCTTGCCCCAGAGGGGGCGGAAGTTGTCGGTGGTGAGCGCGAGAAAGTGCTTCACGTCGCGCACGTCGGCCTTCCCCATGCCGCCGAGCTCGCCCATGTCGACCGCCCACCGGCCCTGGAGCGAGAGGCCCGCCTCCTGACCGTGGAAGACGCGCAGCCCGTTGAGCACGAACTCCTCGCCGAACAGCGCGGTGACGGCGGACGATTTCTTGATCCCCTGCTCGCCTTCTAGGATCAGCATGGTGTCGACCTTCACGCCCGGCCGGAGCGCGCGCGCCGCGGCGCTGATCAAGAACATCGACCCGAACGCGCGGTGGAGCGCGGTGTCGTCGACGCCGAACACATGCTGGAGCCAGCGGTCGATCCGGGCCTTGCCGTCCCAGCGCAGAGCGTTGAGGTAGTCGGCGACGGGGTTGTAGCGATTGTCTTCCGCAAGCCGCATGATCGCGCCGGGCAAATCCTTGTCGGTCGGCTGATAGCCCGCGGCCTCGAGTTGAAGGCGCACATCGATGTAGCTGCTGTCGGTGAGCTCGACGCCCTTCCACTCGACCGCGCCCGATAGGTCGTTGAGCCGGAACTGCCCGCCCATGCCCGGCAGGTTCCGCAGATGCAGCATCAGGTTCGTAAGGTTCCGCTTCGGCCCGCGGTCGCCCTGCTGAAGCTGGTGCTTCCATGCGTTCAGCTCGAAGAGTTCGGCCATCATGCGCGCCCCTCGATGCGGGGGAGCTGCGCCTGGGCGTAGACCGCGCGATTGACCTGCTGCCGGAGGTCGGCGGGCACCTCGATCACCGTGGCGCGGAAGTCGGACCAGCGCACCTTGGCGAGCGGTCCCATGATCAGCGCGGTGGTGGGCTCGCCGACCCACGTCGGCTCGGCCTGGAGCAGTCGGCGGCGCTCGCGGCGCAGGCCCCACCATTCGAGCCGCTGGAGAGCGATGTCGCGCGCCCACGCCTTCGCATCGGTGCGGATCGTCAGCCGCTCCTGCTCGCGCGCGGGGGCGATGTAGGCGCAGGCCGGATCGCCGAGCATCTGCGCGCGACCGTCGCGGGCGATCAGCAGCACGTCGTCAGGCTCGAATTCGAGCGCGTAGGGTCCGGGCTGCGGCAGCGCCACGGCGAGATGCCATGCGTCCTCCCAGAGCATCGGCGCCATGCCGTCGAGCGCGACCGCATTGTGGAGTGGCGCGGGGTCGAGGTCGAGGAAGCGCGCCTTCCACTTGCGCGCGCGCGGCAGGTCGGCGCGGGACGCGCGATTGGCGCGGCGCCAGACGGCACCAGGCGAGTGATCGTCGGCAATCGCGTCAAGGCGCCGGTAGAAGTCGGCGTAATCGCGCGCGAGGGCGGCGAAGGTGTCGGGGGCGTCGGTCATGCCGCGGCCTCCAGCGTCAGCCCTTCCAGTCGCAGCGCGTCGCGGACGTCGTCGACGGAGCGGGCGAGCACGTAGACGCCTTGCGCGCGCGCGGTGGCATCGGCGAACGCGCGCTGCTCGGTGCGCTGCCGGTCGCGGCCGACCTTGCACTCGACGCCGACGAAGCGGCCGGCGACACAGGCGACGACGTCGGGTGAGCCGACGCAGCCGTAGCGGACCGGGCGGCCGTTGGCGTCGCGCAGCACGCCCGTGTTGTTCTTCCATGCGAGCGCGCCGCCCGCGGACAGCGCGACCACCACCTCGTTGACCAGGTCGCCGTGCGTCATGCCGCCCTCCGGTCGCAGGCGGGGCAGCGCCACGGGCCGTGGCGTCCGTTGCGGCTGAGGCATGGATGCGGAGCCGGGCAGTCGGCGCAGCGCTCCGGCTTCCACGTGGGGGCGGGGGTGCGGGGCGTCATACGACCACCGTGACCCGCTCGGCCGCGCGCGTGACTGCGGTGTAGAGCCAGTTGGACCGAGCCTCGCGGAATGCGCCGCTCTCGTCAAACACGATCACGTCGTCCCACTGCGATCCTTGCGACTTGTGACAAGTGATCGCCCAGCCGAACGTGAACTCGTCGTATTGCCGACGCTCCTTCCAGTGCAGCGTGTGCTCGGCACCGCTGAAGAACTCCTCGGCGACTTCGAGCGAAAGCGGATCGCGTACCTCGTCCAACGAAGTCGCCTCAATGCCAAAGCACCGGAACTTGTCGCCGACCGCATCCGCGACCCACATCGCGCCGTTGAACAGCTGCTTCTCGCGCTTGTTCTTGAGGCAGATCAGGCGGTCACCCGCGGTCGGATGCCAGCTCTCCGCCTGCCCGGCGAGTCCCTTCAGCGCGCGGATGCGGCGGTTGTAGGCGGTACGCGTGCGATTGAGGCCGCAGAGAAGCTGGTCCGCGCCGATCACCAGATCGCGCAGCTCGTCCTGGCCGACGTCGGAGCAAGAGATCACACGGCTGTCGCCGTAGGTGCCGCGCTCAAGCCGCCCGCCCTCGCGGACGTCCATGCTCATGCGGATGATCGGGTTGTCGCGCGCCTGACGGTGAACCTCGGTCAGCATGATGTCGGGCGCGGCGTTGATGAAGAACCCTTCGTCCTTCACCGGCGGCAGCTGCGCCGGATCGCCGAGCACCAGGATGCGCTTGCCGTAGCTGAGCAGGTCCTTGGCGAGCGCCTCGCCAACCATCGACACCTCGTCGACAATCAGCAGCTTGGCGTCCGCCAGCGCGCTCTCCGGGTTGAGGATGAAACTCGCCTCGCCGGTGCGCTCGTTGACCTCGACCTTGTAGATCAGCGAGTGGATCGTGGAGGCGTCCTCGCAGCCCTTCTTGCGCAGCACGAGCGACGCCTTGCCGGTGAAGGTGGCGAACAACACCGTACCCTTCACCGACTTGGCGAGTTCCTTCGCGAGCGTCGTCTTGCCCGTCCCGGCATAGCCGAACAGGCGGAACACCTGCTTGCCAGCGCGATCGGCGAGCCAAGCCCCAACATCCGCAATCGCGCGGTCCTGCTGCGGGGACCAGCTCATGCCGCCCTCCGCTGACGCTGCTGCCACCGCACCATCGCCCAGCCGGGCCTGTACCCGCGCGCGGCGGCGAGCCGCTGCCAGTCGTCGAGCGACACGCAGTCGCGCTCCTCCGCCCATCGCGCCCGCTTCTGCTGCGCGGCGGCGATCTCGACCAGCGCGCCCTCGCGCTCCTCCACCTCACGCGCGGCGACCGGCGGCTGGTGGCCGCACCCGGGGCACTGTTTCTGCGGCCGGTACACGCGGTAGCACTTGAGGCACTGGCGCACCGGACTGTCGGACGCGGCTGCGCGTTTCTTCTTCTCGCGGTCGGCGAGCGTCCAATCGCGGTCGTCGTCGGGGAGGCCGTGGCGGAGACTGTTGCCTGCGTGGTCGAGGATGATCGCGTGCGCCTTGCCCGGCGCGGGGCGCAGCGCGCGGCCGACCTGCTGGAGGTAGAGCGACAGCGACTGCGTCGGGCGCAGCAGGATCGCCGCCTCGATCGCGGGGACGTCGAAGCCCTCGCCGAACAGGTCGGCGTTGCAGAGCACCAGCGTCTCGCCGGCGACGAAGCGCGCGACCGCGGCGTCCCGCGCGCCGTGATCCATCTGCCCGTCGACGTGCTCGGCGGCGATGCCCGCGGCGACGAAGGACGCGGCGACGTGGCGGCTGTGCTCGATCGACACGCCGAACGCGACCGCGCGCTTGCCCGCGCAGAGCGTGCGGTAGTGCTCGACCGCGTCGCCGGTGATCGACGGCTTGTCCATCACACTGGCGAGCTGGCGCTGCTTGAAGTCACCGGCCTGCGTCTCGACGCCGGTCATGTCGGGCTGCGATGGCGCAAAGAGCCGGTAGCGTGACAGCGAGCCCGCCTCGATCAGCTCGGCGACCGCCGGGCCTTGGACCATGTGCTCGTACCAGCTGCCGAGGCCGCGCCCGTCGAGCCGCCACGGCGTCGCGGTGAGACCGAGAACGTAGGCCTGCGGGTAGGCCTCGAAGATCTGCGACCACTGCGCTGCGCCGATGTGGTGCGTCTCGTCGAAGACGATCATGTCGGGAAACGGCAGCCGATCGAGCCGACGCGCGAGCGTCTGGATGCTGCCGACCTGGACGCGCGCGTGCGGGTCGCTGGTGTGGCCGCCGGCGACGATGCCGTGCGCGATGCCCATGTCGTAGAAGGTGCCGCTCGCCTGGCGGATCAGCTCGCGGCGGTGGACCAGCCACCAGCACGTGCGCCCGCGGCTGCTGCTGCCGTGCACCATGAAGCTGCCGAGCACAGTCTTGCCGCCGCCGGTCGCGAGCTGGACCAACACCTTGCGGCGGCCGGCGCGGAACGCGGTACGCGCATCGTCGACGATCGCCTGCTGATAGGGGCGGAGGGCGATCACGCGGCCATCGCCCCGATCTGCGCCGGCGAATACAGCAGCACCAGCCGCGCCGCCTCGACCGAGCACCCCAACCGCGCCGCGGTGCGGGCGTAGAGCGCGTGGATCGCGTCGTGGAGGGCGGCGCACGAGCCTGCGGCGTCCTCGACCGGATCGCGTGCGATGGCGCGGCCGATGCTCGCCCGGAAGCCGCACGGTCGACACCGATTGCCTGGCCTGGATACGCCCGTCCCGCATCCGTCGGCGCATAGATACCGCGCCGCGCGCTCGGCCTGCGTCACCAGCCGGTACACGCCCGGCCTGCCGCGGCGCGGCTTGAGTGGATCGACCAGGCGAACCTTACCCGCGAGGCCGAGCTTGCGAAAGGCAGCCTTGTCGATCGGCACGCCGGCGTGGGCGGCGACCTCCGCCCGCGTCTTGGGCCCGCTGGCGAGCGCGGAGAGGATCGCGGCTTGGCTCACGCCGCCCTCCGCGCGTCAATCGCCTCACCCGCCTCGATCAGCGTCCGCTTCATGCGCGCCGCCTCGAGATCGTCGATCACGCCATCTTCCAGCGCAACCGACAGCTCGAGCATCAGCTTGGCGAGGCGGGTCTGGAGCGCGCGGTCGCTCACCGGCTCAGCGTCGAGCGGCACCAGCTTCATGCCGACCAGTGCCAGCGCGTCGTTGGCGAAGCGGCCGTTCCACCGCTCGCACCCGCGTAGGAAGGCGACCGCCCCCATCTCGGCCAGGCCAGTGCGATACTTCGCGCCCTGGTCCGCGCCCTTGTGCATCACGGCACCGAGGTCAGCGTCGGTGAGGCCGTCCTCCTCTTTGATGACGGTAAGCCGGTCGGCGAGCGCCTCGACCAGCTTTGAAGCGGAGGCGACACGGTAGGACCGGTGGATTGCCGGACTGCTCACATCGTATCTCCTGCGGAATGATCCCCGCCCGCCAGCCGCACGACCGCAGCCGCCCCGACCTCCGCCATGCGCCGGGCCACGCTGTCGTTCAGCGCCTCGACCACCAGCTCGGCGACAAGCTCGTCCCGCGCGTCGGCGGCGTGGCAACCGGCGATGAAGACCTGCTTGCCGGTGCGGCTCGCCCAGGCCCGATCAGGCGCGGTCGTGGCGAGGTCGGGGTGGTCGGCGAGGGTCATGCGGCTATTCCGAAGAAGTCGTTCGGAGTGACCGCGCCGCCGGTCGCGTCGGCGATCAAAGGCATGGTGTCGCGATCGGGGATGCGCTCGCCGGCGGCGTACCGGCGTACGGCTTCAGGCGAGCGCCCGATCCGTCGCGCCAGCTGCGAGACGTTCGTCTCGTTGCTTGCCATCCAGTCCTTCAGCGTCATCGACTAGCCTCCATGCAACACCATTATGGTGCTACTCAGACGGCTTCGTCAACACCAATCTGGCGTATGGGCGCTGAACACCGGTTTGGTGCACAATGCGACATGGCGTCGGTCAACAATATCGGGGCATTGCGCGATGCGCGCGGCTGGTCACGCCCGGAGTTAGGCCGTCGCATGGGGACCAGCGGTCAGCAGGTCGAGCGGCTGGAGAAGGGGCAGCGACGCCTCACACAAGACTGGATCGACAAGGCCGCCAGCGCCTTTGAGGTCAGTCCGGCGCAGATCATCTCGCCCGAGGATGTTACGCCGCCCTCCAATGCCACCGTCGTTCAGTTCGAGGGCGACGGCATGGAGCGGCCGGAGGAGAACCTGCCAGTATGGGGGTCGGGGCTAGGCGCGGCGCGGATGTTTGATGGCGAGGCGGTGGAGCAGACGGACCTGAATAGCGGCGAGGTGCTCGAATAC
>Ga0325401_1003765_pt1 | contig 14049 bp, 5 predicted proteins | sample PopdelMetagenome_FD_205666 | JGI IMG/M metagenome (GOLD analysis project Ga0325401, IMG submission 205666) | Populus deltoides microbial communities from Bellville, Georgia, United States - Xylem-PdKOR-R2 | ecosystem: Host-associated > Plants > Phyllosphere > Stem > Wood/Secondary xylem | place...
TGCGGAACTACTTCACCGGCTACTTACTTGAGATGAGAGCCCAATTACCCCTTTCGCCGTCAAAAAGATGCTTGTACGCACATTAGCTCAATTGACCCTGACTATCTAGATCAGGTTTCCAGTTTAAAAAAGCTGTGAGAATGACCAAACGGCCTTGAATACCGATCCAAATTGAAATTGTGCGTAAGAATGACCTAACGGCCTTGCATACCGATCCAAATTGAAATTATGCTTCAAATAGATAATTCTATTGGAAAGGCTATGGTAGGAAATTTATAGTGGATTTTCCTTCACACGAATTTATTGGATTTGAAACAAGATTCAACTAGAAGGATAATGAAGCAGCAAAAAGGAAACGCAGCACAAATAGTATTTTTAGTTGGCGGCTTCAAACTACCATCGGATAAAACCAGAGTGGGAGAATAAGCTAAGCTTTCTTTAACGTTAAGTTTACTAGGAACCTTTTCAAAGTTTGAGTTCTGAGAAGATAAACTTCAATCTTAAGAGCTAGGAGTAATCTATTTAACTGAACTGCATCTCGTGCTAACAGCTATGAATGCTAACCCAATCAAGCAATCCCAGCAAGGTTGTAGAGGGAAAGGACGTGAGTTATTATAGCTAGAAGGGCAATGCGCAATCGCTAAACAAGCCACTAAAGCTAAAGCTACTGCAATTGATACGTGCCAAATATAGGTGCTTCCCACTCCTAGTCCTACTCTTCCTCTGCTTTCAGTTAAGTTACAGAAGTACTTAACTAGGATCAACCCAAGAAAATAAAAAATATATATATTTCAGATTTTAATATCCCAAGAAATTATATATATATATATATATATATATATATATAAAGGTCCCATCCTAATGAGCCGAGTCATTCAGGTCTCGAATCAACCTCCAAAGGCAAGCCAGATTTCTTAATGATGGTGTGCTCATGAAGATACTTGGACTTCAAAAATATTCTCATAAGTGAAGAGTTTGCGGATCACATCAATTCTTTGTAAGGAATTTATTTATCAAAGAATTAAAACATAAACTTAGTAAATCATTATGCCTCAATATTGTGCTTAGTACCATCAGTCATCTACAAACCCTAGATATTCAATGGTGTTATATTATCAACCAATTATTATTATTTTTTTCATTTTTTGAACTTAAGAATTATTCTAAAAAACATGTGAGTTTAAGAAGTCATAAATCATATTGGTTAATTTATATCTAGAAAAATACAACAGAATTTAACAAAAACAGCACAGTAACCAGTTCCCAAACATTGATTTTGCCCCACAATACAGCACAGAAGAATATACTAACAATTATACAAATTACAAGAATAACTAAGGGTTAATGAATAAACTCATCAATCACTTTCTCAGCTTTTATCTGAAACTATAGGTTAATGAATCAATTATACAAATTACAAGAATAACTATGGGTTGTTTCGCATCGTTTGCGGGTTTTTTTTCAGTCAAATTTTTGGAGAAAAAAATTAAGAACTCTTTTTTTGTTGAAAAAGAAAAGCAAAACCAACAACCATCAACACAATTTTATTGAAAAACATGTTTGATTAAAAAATTAATTAATTGTTGGTTTTTTACAGCAAAAAGTTTAATGTTTCTGGTTTCAATTATTTAAAAAAAAAACACAGAAAACGAATACGATTAAATAAACAATAGATTGAGTAACCATAAAAATAGAAGCATGAGATCCATCTACCAGGCACTTGGAGCTGGCCTCAGTTCGTGGGAACCAGATCCAGCACAAGGCAACCAACCATTGTCTGGTGAAACACAAACCAAAACAACATGCAAAATGCAGGTGTTCAAGATTTGGCGACATATTCTTTAGAGGTTATAATTTGATTTGTTGAACCAAAGTCTTATCAGAAATAAGCTGACTCAACTGGATTCTCACTCGCATCCATAATTGGGGAACAAGGGCTCCTCTGCACTAGGCTTAAGATCTTGGATTGTGCTATTGATCATAGGCTAACAGAACACAACTGCTTTGTCATATTTCCTTGCATCTAAAAGCGTAAATTCAATGACATTGGATTTTGCAAGGCCTTGCAAATCATCCCCATCTAGTTTCCTGTTTCTATAGGCTACAGCTAAATGCATTCCATACATATCTCCCTAACAACTTGAATCTCAAATAGCCAAACTCAGTCATAACAAGCAGATTATTACTGTAAAGATGACAACAGCAAATCCAACCAGCAAGCAAAAAGAGTAATAATCAAAAGACTTGAAATAAACAGAATAAAAAACAAAATGAAATGACTTCAAAAAATTGATTCAAAGGGAAAGATTATATTTTCACCTGAAATAGTTGATGTCAAATTTCAAGAATGGACAAAAACCATGTTATAATTTTGTCAGATTGTCTCCCTCATAAAACCGACACAGTATTCATTCCCTTCCTAAAATGGATTCTCCTCTCCTATAATTGCAACAACTAAAGGAGAAGAAGCCATTTTAGGAAGAGGAATGAACAACGTGCCCTGAGAGAAAAAGAAGCAGCCAGGAACAGGGGATTAGGGTTTTCCTTGCCTTCGATTGTTTTTATGCTTGCATATATATAGGGCGTACCTACTACCCTCACGACCGTCCACATCGAAACGGCACCGTTGTCATCTTCTCCTGATTTATTTATAGGTTTTCCGACACGACAACGTTCCACTTAGAGGTGACGTCAGCTACATTGATTTCAATTTCTTCTCATCCTCCTTTCCAAATTCCATTTTCTACGCAAAAAATTCAATTCTAAACCATAAAATAAAGTTGCCGTTCTTGCATTTACGATGCGTTTATCTTGTATAAAATATTTTATAAAAAAAATTGAGTTTATTTTCTGTAATATAGTGTATAAAAAATTACTAAATATCATTTTTTAAATTTAATTTATTTGTTAGAAAATATTTTTTAATTTATAAAATATTAATATATTTTAAATTACCATTTACCAAACATCAAATCGTAAAACTTATGTAAAATGGTTTAGCTTACAATATTTTACATCTAGAATATTTGGAAAAATTACTTATTAGTTAAAATTTCAAAACTAAAAGACAAGTAAATTCTATTATAATTTCTTTTTATCAATAAGTTCACTTTTTAAATTTCTTTTCCAAAGTAATTCAATTTTCGTTTTACTTCTTATAATATCCTCTAAACTATGAACTTCTTCTTCTTCTTCTTTTTTTTTTTGCTATAAAAATAAAATTAAATAAAACAAGACCTGTTTTTTGGAAGAAACCTCCACAACACAGCAACTTATTTAATTGATAATTTCATAGCATGGATTTATTTCAAACAAATTTAAATTCCTAAAAGTTTATTCAATTGTCTATCTTAAAACACAACACTTAAAATGGTCAAATATGTGTTTTTCATGTTGTTTTTTTTTATTATTTATTTTTGGAATAATATACTTTGAAAGTTGATAGTAAAAATAGTCTTAAATGTGTAAGTATCAAAACATAAAACATACGTCAATTTACGATTTTTTTTAGATTAATGGTTTCCAATAACACATGTGCATTAATAGATGAGATTATAATTTTGCCTAAATTTAATAGATATTAATCCTAACTAACCAAATAGGTAGGGAATTTAATAGAGATAATGTAAAATCCGAAGATAAAAAAAAGTTTTTGAATTGGGTATGAATATTGCTTTACCTGACCCAAAATACATAAATAACCTTAAAATTTAAAAAAATTACATCTATACCAAATATGTGCAAAGAGAAAGAGAGATAATTTATGGTTTCTCCTCATGCTTTGCTAAAAGTAAACAACAACAAAACACCATTGTTTTTCTTAACTATAATTGTTGTTAGGATTGACCATACACATCTTTTAGCATCATTACTTCTCATCTTTTGGTACTATGAACTTAAAATTACCTTATGATTGTTACATGGATAGTCTCTGCTTGATGAACATCCATGTTATCTCTTTGTATTTTTCGCTCCCGACATGTAATTGGAACCACTAAAAATTAAAGAGAACATGGAAAATGGAGTCACCATATGGTTTCTTAAGAAAACTAAAAATCCTAAAATATGCATTAATTACAGAGATCTAAGGGGTTGGCTATGCTTAAAATAAAATAAAAATCACTCTTATTGCATCCTTTCTAAGAAAATGTTAACTTAATTATCTGTTTCTCCTAAATTTATTTTACACATGCCATTAACTATCCAAATTATTTTTTTGTGCTGAATAAAAAAGTTGGAGTTTTTATAGATGTCATTTTTGAAACTGCCTCGATAGCTCAGTCACTTTATAGAATGGCACTAGAAGAGATGGTTGAGCTGAAGATTTAACTTCAGGAGCTGCTAGATAAAAGGGTTTATTTGACCCAGAAATTTCCCATAAGGAGCTCTAATATTATTCGTGAAGAAAAAGGATGACATCTTCCAACTCTTCATTGATATAGATAGTTGAGTAGAGTGACAATAAAGAAAAAAAATACCCACTTTAAAGGATAAATGATTTGTTCGAGCAACTGAAAAAGAAACGAGAATTCTCCAAAATAAATCTAAGATTAAAGTACTATCAATTGAAGATCAAAGACAAAAATGTCTCAAAAACTACTTTTAGAACTCGATATAGACATTATGAGTTCCTAGTAATGCCATGTGGGTTAACAATTGCCCCAACAATATTCATGAATTTAATGAATTAGGTATTTCGACCCTATTTAGATAAGTATGTGGTGGTGTTCATAAATGATATATTGGTGTATTCAAGCTCTTATTTGGAGCATGAATAACAACTGAGAAGTGTGCTACAAATGTTGAAGGATCATAAACTTGATGCCAAATTGAGTAAATGTGGATTTTGGCTAAAAGAAGTAGTGTTTTTGGGGTATGTAATATTAATGAAAGGAATTTTCATTGATCCAAAAAAATAAAAGCTATATTGAAATGGGAAAGACCTACCAGTGTTACAAAAATTTAAAGTTTCTTGATTTTAACTGGATATTATAGGAGATTTATAAAGGGATTATCCATGATTGCAATTCCTTTTACTCAATTGACCCCAAAAGGAAGTGAAGTTTGAGTGGACTAAAGAATCTGAAAATATTTTCAAGAGTTAAAGAGGAAGCTTACAATTGCTTTTATTTTGGCACTTCCATCAGGATCAAAAGGGTTTATGGTCTACAGTGATGCGTCTAAGAGAGGACTTAAGTGTGTTTTGATGCAATATAGAAAGATGATTGCCTATGCGTCAAGACAACTGAAAAGTCATGAAACTAATTATTTGATGCATAATCTAGAACCTTTTGTTGTAGTATTTGCATTGAGGATATAAAAACATCATATCTATAGATTGCAAGTTCAAAATTTCACTAATCATAAGAGTTTAAATTATTTAATGTCACAAAAAGAGTTGAATAGACGACATAGAAGATGAATAAAATTGATTGAGGATTATGATTGTGTGATACATTATCATCCGGAAAAAGCTAATATAGTTGTGGATGCACTTAGTCAAAAGAATAAAGCAGTTGAAAGTGACCCAATTATTTGGGATGAAAAGGAATCAACAGGGTTAAGGAAGATTTGTGTCCAACTAGATATAGGACCTGAATGATTTTTGTTAGCCTAACTTAAAGTACGATCAATGTTCATATACAAGGTATTGAAAGCTCAATCAAAGGATACATAAGTGGGGAAGATAAGGAAAAAGATGAAGGAAGGGATTGAGACTCATTTTTAAATTTTAAAGGATGAGATGATAACAATGAAAAGATAAGTGTATTTGTCGTTTGATAAGAACCTGAAGGATGAAGTATTGAGCGAGGTTCATAATTCCAAACTCACGGTGCATCTTGGTGGTATTAAAATGTATCGAGATTTGAAGGAATTCCATTGGTGGCCAAATATAAAGATAGGAATTGTAGAATATGTGGTTAAGTGTAAGATGTGTCAACAAGTGAAAGTAGAGTATCAAAAACCTGTTGGACAATTTCAACTACTCTTGATACCTGAGTGGAAATGAGAAGATATCACTATGGATTTTGTCTCTGGATTACCTATAGGAAAAAAAGGGTAATGATTTAATTTAGGTTATTTTGGATTGGTTAACAAAATCTACTTTATTCCCTCCTATGAAGATGAAGAATCCAATTGATAAATTAGCAAGATTGTATATGAATGAAGTAGAGAGATTACATGAGGTTCTAATATCTATAGTGTCTGTTGAGACCCTAGGTTTACATCTCAGTTATAGGCGAGTATCTAGCATGCTCTAAGAATAAAGTTGAGTATGAGTACTGCGTTTCATTCTCAAATTGATGAGAAATCAAAGAGAACCATTCAAACATTGGAAGATTTGTTGAGGTCATGTATATTGGAGTTTAGAGGGAACTGAGAAGATCACCTATCATTGGTGGAGTTCACATATAATAACAACTATCAAGCTATCATGGGAATGACTTCATATAAAGCTTTATACGGAAGGAGTTAAACTCTAGTCTGTTGGGAAAAAGTAAGGATAGGAAATTAATTAGCCTGGATTTGGTACTGTTTACCACAAAGAAGGTGAAGATCATAAAAGATAGAATGAAAACAATATAGAATAGATAAAAAAGTTATGTAGATAAAAGTAAAAGACCCCTTGAGTTTGAGGTAGGGGATCAAGTATTCTTAAATGTTGCATCATGGAAGCATATTATACGGTTTAGGATGAAAGGAAAATAGGTCTCAAGATGTATTGGTTCTTTTGAGATAGTTCAAGGGATAGACCTAGTTACATATACATTAGACATACAACTGCACTTGTCAAACATACATGATGTATTTTACATATTATTACTTTAAAAGGCTAAAATGGATCACGCTCTAGTGTTTTCATAAGTTCCATTGGAAATAAAGGAGGACTTGACATTAGAAGTATTTCCAATCTGGATATTAGATAGAAATGAGAAGGAACTCCAAAATAAAAGAATTTCTATGGTAAATATACTTTGGAAAAGTTCTCAAATAAAAAAGATAAAATAGGAATGAGAGTTGGAGATAAAAAAAAAAAAAAAGTACCTAAAGTTATTGCCAAATACATGTATGAATTAAATTTCGAGGATCAGAATTTATTTATTAGGAGGGAAGAATGTAAACCCCGAGATAAATTAAAAATGATAACATAATAGAGATTATAGTGTAATGAAATGAAATAAGAAAAAGAAAAGAAATGGGTTAAAAAGATAAAAGAAGAAAGGTTTATAGCTAAAAATGATCGTTTTTTAATAATAAAAAATGGTCTAGCCATTTCTTGAAATGGCTAGACCACTTTAATAAACCGGTTAGACCATTTCTCAAAATGGTCATATCATTTTAACTTTGGCCCCCTTAAAACTAATGGGGTGTAGTCAATGGAGAAGAATACCATTTTCATTTCTTCTTCTTTCCTTTCACCTTAAAGGATTAAAAAGTGATGGTTAGGAGTGAAAAAAGAGGATTTTGAGAGAGAGAAACACAATCACACTAAAAATCAAAGAAGATCAAAGAGAGGGAAGATTGAATTAGAGAGAGAAAGTAAGGAAAAAAGAGGAAATGAGAGAAGCTTTGGGAAAATCTTGATGAGTTGACTTTTGAAATATGTTTTGCAACCAGGTAAGGTGCTTGGAACTCTTTTGTATCAATTCGAACAAGAATTTAGTGATTTTGAGCAAAATTAAATTAGAATTCTAGAGATAAAATTAAGGGAAAAATAAATTTCTTAGAAATTGGGTTTCTAGGATTCTTGTTGGTTGTTGTAGAAGTGAATTCATGTTGAAATAAAAAGGGAATTTGGATGAGTAGGGAAGCTTAGGGGCTAGCCATTAAGAGGAAAAAAAGGGAGATTTAATGCAATGGTGTTATTCTTGTAAGTTTTATTGTAATTGTGATAATTGAATATATGGATAATGATATTGATGATTGGTTATAATTCTATGTCATGAATATGAATTTTTGATGTGTATGAATTTAATGCCTTTAAGGAATTGTTGAATTAAAAAAAAGTTTTTGGTTGTGTTTGAAATTAAAGCAAGATGGAATGGAGTTCGTGTTTATTAGATGTAATAAGAACTTTTATGTGAATTAAAGGAGGATATTGTTGAAAATAAATAAAGATTTGAAGAAAATGAGAATTGGCTTGTAACTAAATTGATTTTTGTTTAACTAATGATTTAGGATATATGGATGATGATTAGAAAGGGACATATATATTTTTTCCAAAAATGATATGACTAACTTTGCAAGAAAAAGTGAGATATTGAATAATTATATGAAAATTAGAATTGTATCAAATAAGTTGAAAAGGAAAAGAATTTAGTTGTGGACGAGTAATTGAGTGGATTTAAAATAGATGTTACAATGAATAAGAAATATTTATGGATAAAATGATAATTTATTTGAAAACATGTCGATGCAAGGGAAACTGTTGGTGAGATTCAGCGAGCTAATAGAGCCACTCATATTTAGACAACAGGTAGGTACTCTATACATTGTGATAATTTTCTTTATAACTTTTCTTGCAAACCTTACTTATGAATTATTTAATCCATAAAAAAATGGATAGTGATATTGATAATGTATATGGAAATAAAGATACGCAAGTTGAGAGAATTGATTGGTATTTATTAAGGAATACTAGAGTATTGACTTTTAAATAGGAAAGCCAAATTGATAGGCAACCAAGATGGATTGACCGAATTAATTAGAAGATGGGTTGATCAGATTGATTAGTATTCGTTAAGGAATACTAGAATATTGGTTTCCGAATGAAAACGCCGAATTGATTGGCAACTAAGATGGGTATGCCGAATTAATGAGTATTTAAGTAAGAGTATTGAAATGTTGACTTTGATACGGAGATGCTGAAAGAATTATTTAAGCTATGAATATAACGAGATTTGTTTTGGTTTGAATGAATTTTTGTAAAAATAAATTTAGAAGATTATAAAGAACGAGTTAAAGTGTTTAATGAGATATTAATTTGTGAGTTAGCAAATATTATTGATTTTGTTACAGGTAACTCATAAGCTCACTAGGAGAATTATTAGTTGTTGTTTTTATGTAGATTTAAGAAATCATGGATTATCAAGTTGTAATATCAAACTTGTGAATTATAATTTTGGACACTTTATTTTAAAATATAATTTAAATATCATAGGATTAAACTAATGATGATCATTGATTAATTAAAGTGATATAATGTATTTGTTGTTTAAAACTTAATAATGTTATCGTCTTGCATGATTATTACATTTATCATTACAATTTGAGTAGTAACTATATAATTGGCTTAGCTTATGTATATTTATATTTATTCAAGTGTTGGTTGTCTTGGAGTTAGTGTAAATGCTTTTATGGTTTAATTATTAAGAGGGATGTTAAATTAATTAATATCTTAGTGATATGAATTAATGAATGAGGAATATAATGATGAGATCTAGAATGATTGGATTGGAAGTAATGGTGAAAATTTTATAGTATTTGTAATTATAAAGTGTTGTTTGTCTGTGATATAGTTTTTTATATCGATACTTGGGATGTCTCAAATATAAAAAAGGCTCTATTGAAATTTTGATAGAATTTTAATAAGTTAGAAATATAGATATCTTTCAATTGATTCGGTCGACCAATTCAACTCCCTGATAAAAAAATAAAATTACATTGTTCTTGAATTTATTCACAAGAAATTTATACCCAAATGTTGGAGATATTACATTTTTATTTGTTGTTCTATCTTTTTTTTTCCATCATTTTTTATTTTTTTTATAACTTTCATAAGAATTTTTTATTTTAGATTCTTAAATCTACCATCATCCCCTTACTTTTAATATTCATTTTACTCACTTAGCATAATATTTCCCTTATTAATTTTATAAACTTTATCCAGGATTTACATCTATGGTGAGTACATGCAATACTGCTGGAAAAAAAAAGGATGACTCACCAATCCTAACGCTTGCATGAATGGAGGATTTTGGTAACCAAATGGCCCTGCACGTGTCGTTCGAAAGGCATAGGGGTCGTCACTCACTAACGCGTGCGTTGCAAGTGTCAATAACTTTTTTTTTAATAATAATTGATTATTTAAAATCACCAAACAACCCTTAACTAAACCCAAAAATAACCAAAAAAGCATAATAAAAAGATTAAAATACCTTTAAAACCCTCCATTTTTTTTATTTAAAGGGTAATTTTGTAATTTAACTATTTAAACAAAAAGGAAAAAAGAAAGAAACCCCTCTATGCATGTTTAATTTTTTTGTTCGTTAAAGGGTATGACTGTAACTTTATTGTGCATTTTTTTTTTGTAATGACAAAAGAGCCTCTGGCTGAAAGATAGACATTTTTTTTTCTTTTAAGGTTAAAATAATCATTTTATTGTGCTAAAAAGGTGTCCTAGCCAATTTGCTCCCAATCAATTTTGCAATGACCAATAGATCCTCTAAAATTGATGATTCTACTCGAAGGAGCAAGCTACTTCAGTTTTTTAGTGAAGGGCAAAAATATCATTTCAATGTTCAAATGAATAGTAAAATATGTCTATGATCATAATGTTTTACTAATGGCTTTTATTTTATTTATTTTTTGTAATTTTTCCTTCAAAATTTTATTTGTTGTCTTTTCTACGAGTGTCTTTTTTTTTATTCTATAATTAAATAGAGTTATTAAACATTATCAGACCTATAACAAGTATCACAAGTTGAGCATTTTAATCCAAGTGGACCCCAATTAATCCAAAACGGTGTTGTTTCTATTAATAGAAAATATTTGAACAATATTATCTTGAATTTTTAATTCAAACTGGGTTTTAATAGGATTAACCAAGTCATGTATGAGACCTGCTTAGTTGATCAAGTCATACTAGTTTAGCTCCCACCCAGTTTAATTTGAAACCAAACTTAGATTAGGAATCAAATCAGCAAATCATCAAGGTGATTTATTAGATTAGCATGTTATCAGATTTACCTTTAGTCAAGGTTTAATAATATTATCAAAAAATTCTAGTGCACTGACAATCTTACTAGTGTAACCTAATAGTAATAGGTCGTTTTATTGAAAAATCAATGACTCGAGCCTTCCGCCTTTTGATATGTCCTTTTCCTCTAATATTATCCTTGACGTTTTCTATCATTTATAAATTATCATCGATGATATAAATAAATAAAAAATTTCAATGTAGTCTTAAATTTATATACTCATTTTCAATCCCATCTAAAACTTATAAACTTATCAATTAAGTTCTGAATATTTCCTACATTTCTTAATCGGATTTGTTTATTAATTTTTTTTCAATATTTAAAGTCTATTGTGTATAATTATTCATTAAAAATCGTCTAATTGAAGAAAAAATTGACAAAAATATAATGACTTTTATTGTTTACTTTCTAATGCACATATTTTATGCACCATACAATTTGCTGAATATTTATAAAAAGACTTGATTGTGAATTTCTTGAAATGATTGATAAAATTTATAGGTTTCTAATTTCATTAAATTTAATCGAGAATGAGCATATACATTAACAAAAACTAAAATGAGAAGGTGAATTTACTATTCACTTCATCACAAAACATTGTTTACAAGAATAATGTTTTTTTTTAATTTATATTTTTTCTTCAATTTCAACTTTTAATACTAAGCTTATTGGAAATTAATTTTCATAATTTATTTTGATTTTCTTTCTATATGTTTATTAAGGTTTCATGACCTAGGTTTCGAGTTTGACACTTAGGTTGAATCGAGTTTTTTCTTCGGCTTCCTTTTTAATTAATTTTTTATTTTAATTTTATGCTTCAAAATTAGGTTGATTGAGAATTGTACTTTATAATTTATTTTGATTTACTTTTTGTGGTGTTATCTCGATCTTATGATCTAGATTGCGGTTTTGGCAGGTTAACCCTAGTTTACTTGACTTTTTTAGGTCTTTCTTAATTGATCTTTTGAATTTCATCATTCAATATTGAGTTGACTAAGAATTATGCTTTATAATTTGTAACAATTTTCTTGCTATGATCTTATCATAATCTCATAATCCGAGTCATGAATTTGGTATGTTAATACTAATTGACCTAAGTCAATCATATATATTGTCATCTCAATAATGTAAAAAATAAAAAATCTTATCTTGAATTTTTCTAGTTAAATTATAATTTTACAATCATACATGTTGCTTTTAAAGTTGTCAAATCAATTAAGTCATATGAGATGAAACTTAAGCAATTTAATTTTTTTTAACTAGAAAATATGTAACAATGTCTAAATTTTATTTTTATACTTTCTAAAAAACTTGATTCTACCTACAGTAATGCCAACCAATGATTTCTTATAACAAAATAAACTAAAATGGAGGAGTGATGTCTATTATGTCATTTACTATAACTATAGACTCAGTGGCTCGTGGATTGTAATATTGCAATTAGAGTTTTGACCCCAATCAAGTAATATTAGCTTGACTTATAGGGGTAAGAAGGTTTTTTTTTTTTCATTTTTTTAACTGTAAAAATACTAAAATTCCCTTTAAGGCAAGGAATATGTGCCTTACATCCATGGGCACTTTTTGTTTTTTCTTCTTCTTTTGAATGCAAAGAAAAATTACTTGAATGCAATTGAAGAAAAAAAATAGCCTTTGGTTAAGGGTTTTTTCTATCTTTCCAAGTTTATTTTTTGTTATTTATTATTTTGTTGAGGGTATTATGGTCTTTTAACATATAAATACACAATATACTTACTTAAATGCTCTTAAAGAAAAAAACATTTCGGTCAAGGATCTTTTTAGTCTTTTCATATTAGTTTTTTTTGTTATTTAATGTTTTGCTGATGACATTATGGTCTTTTAACATAAATTAAATATTATTAAAATTTTAAAAATTGTTGGCACGTGTATGAATGGAGCCCGCATACTTTGAGTGGCGTGTTTGATACCAACTGGCTGTAAAAATTGCCCTTCCATTTTGTATTTGAATGTGCCACCATGTCCTTTGTCATGGTGCAACGTGTATAGGTGGAGGTTGGACGGTTTGTTGTTGGTGGACCTTTCTTTTGTTTTTTCTTTTATCTTTTCCCTCTCAAATTACAGGTTTGTCCTCATTTTGGCATCGATCCTCATTCTTTTGATATTTAGTTTTTGTCCTTGATTTTTTTGTGAAAGCTGATTTATTTTTAATTTAACCCTTCAATTCTAATTTATCATGTATTGATGTTTTCAATTTGATCCTTATACTTTTGATTATTAATTTTTTTTCTTAACCTTTTTATAAAAGTTTTATTGTTTTTAATTTTACCGTTCAATCCAAAATTGTAGTGTATTATTTATTTCATTTTGTTGCTCATTCTTTTGACTTATATTTTTTTATTTGTTAATATTTTTATTTTTTTTCTATTTAATCCTCAAATTAAAATTTTGTTGTTGTCCTATTTATTTTTTATTTCAATTTTAACTATTATTTTTTTAATTGCTATTTTTTATTTTGAATATTTTTGTGTGATTGGTTTTTGATTTCGTCCTTCAACATTAATTTCTTGGGGATTGAGCTTCATGATTTTTTCATGTATAGTACTTTAAGTCTTATGACTCAAATCACGAGTTTGGAAAATTAACATGGGATGACATATTTGTCTTGACTTCTTTTCTTTTTTTGATATCGTTGTTTTACATCTATTTTTTTTTTTAAAAATTGACTTTGTAGTTCTCTTATATTTTTTTTTTATTAGATTATCCTAATCTCATGAACTAAAATATAAGTTTGATAAGTTAACCCGAACTAACTTGCCCTTTAATACTTAAATTACATGCCTATTATGTTAGTTCAGGTTGAATCATACTGATTTTTTTATTATTTTTTTTACTTTTTTTGCCATTTGATATTCAACTAGCTAATAATTAAATAACATCATTTTTCTGCTATGAGATAAAAAATTTTTTTCCATGTTACTGTGATTATTTTTTAATATATACCTTTTTTGTGTGTTTATTATTTTCACTTTTTTTTTCATTAATTTTTTTATATAATTAAAATAAAACTAGTTTATTTGATTGTTACTGA
>Ga0325401_1003766_pt1 | contig 14049 bp, 3 predicted proteins | sample PopdelMetagenome_FD_205666 | JGI IMG/M metagenome (GOLD analysis project Ga0325401, IMG submission 205666) | Populus deltoides microbial communities from Bellville, Georgia, United States - Xylem-PdKOR-R2 | ecosystem: Host-associated > Plants > Phyllosphere > Stem > Wood/Secondary xylem | place...
TTTTCAAATAATTTTTTTTATAACTATAAAAACAAACAAAACCTTAATCAGTGATGATTATTAGGCCTAATACCAATTTACGTAACTAAAAACATAAAATAATAAAATTTATTATAAGTCAAAACTTAATCAAAACACCATAATAAAAAATATCCAATTTTTATTTATTAAAATTTCACTTATCAAAGAAATTGCAATATTTTATATAAAAAATATAAAACCCTATTAATATAGAATAAGAAAATTAAAAAACTATTCCCTTTAAATAAAAAACCTAGTAAAATATAACATAAAAATAAAAATAAAAACAATAAAATTTCTAAACTAAAAAAATAATTAATATTTTTTTTCTTTCAAAAATCTCCTAAATGCCATCTCTTTTATAAAAATTATCATTGAGGTCGCTTTGCCCCATCATTGTTGCTTATAGTCTCTTATTTTTGGAGGAAATTATAAATTTGTCCTTCTAGGTTTGCAAAATAAATTTAAAAAGTCCCTTTAGTTTTAAAAACGAATTAATTAGTTCCTATAATCTTAAATTATCTGTAACTTAATAATTTTCATCCATATCATTTTAAAAAAGAAGAAAAAAAAAGATAATATTAAAATATTGAAGAGAAAGTAAAATATTTTCCAGTAAAGTAATATTAAATTAAACGTAATCAAAAGAGTATAATTAATTAATTTTTGAAACTAAAAAAAGTTATTTAATTCATTTTATAAAATTAAAGAAAATAATTCATAATTTACCTTGCCAAAGCCCTACCTGCTGATTATTATAGAGAGCCAGCCAGCCAGGGGTAGGGTTGCTCAAAATTGAAAGCAAGAAAAAGAAAGAGAAGAAGAAATGGCGATTTCTATGATGCGATCTGCTCTACTTCGAAACTCTCTTCGCAGCGCCTCCAAACCCTCTGCTCCTACTAGACGAGGCTTTTCATCCTCTGCCCATCACGACGATGCTTGTATGTATTGTTCTCTGTTTTTCATTCTATTTATCAGAATCAGGATCTTGATTTCGATTTTTTTCTGGGTTTTTATGGATTTTAATTAGACGAGGCTGCGAAGTGGGAGAAGATAGCGTACTTGGGTGCTGCGACCTGCACTATTTTGGCCATTTATAACTTATCAAAGGGTCATCCTCACTACGAAACCCCTCCTGTGAGCTTTCCTTTTCTTTTGATTCATCTCTTCAATACATTTTTAGTCTGTCCATCTGATTGATTTATGCTTAAGATTTGTGTTTCAATTCGATGTGCAGGAGTACCCATATTTGCACATTCGCAACAAGGAGTTTCCATGGGGTATTTTTTTTTTTTTTTGTTGGATCTTGAGTTTCCTTAACTGGGAAAATCTTTCTGGTTTGTTATTGAGCTTATATGGTTTGTTTTGGCCAATTATATTGAAATTATCATAGTGGTTTGTTTTTGTGATTTTGCATTTTGTTGATTTTGCGTTTTCTGGTAGACTTGGATTTTGATCTGGGGATGTTTAGATGGTTTGAATCGAGGCTTTTAGCTTGTCCATAGAGAATGGCGGTTTCTGTGTCATTGTGCTCTTCCTATCAGAATTGGCTGGTGAATATATGATGCCCATATCAAGTATTGCCCAAAGTTGCACTGTGTTTTTTTTTTTGTTTTCTTGGTGTGTGTGGAGATTAATAGCCTGAGCCAGTTTCAATACTTCAAACCTGTTCTTGGTTCAGTTCATATGTTTCTTGAAGTCTTTGATGCTTAGTTTCTTCAGTATACATATTTTGTGGATGTTGGGGGCAGTTCCTTTTCATGCATTTCCAAAGGACACTCTTCACAATTTGTATTGAATAGTTGCAAATGTGTAATTCATCATTAACCTTTGCTCACCACTGCCACTGCCACCACTGCTGCCACTACCTCGACTATCATTTCTATTTGTACACACACATACATGCATATTCATACACAGACATGTACACATTTATATGTTGCAGTGGCATGAGAAGCTTTTTGATATGGCATGATTAGCAATAAGTCTGTATGCTTGGTTGAAAGCTATCAGATCTGGGTATGTTTTTATGTCATATAATTTTGAAGGGAACCCATGCCTGCATTATGCCTAAACATTGAGAAATTTGCCACTGATCGCTATATGTGTTTGTAGTTCTCACATTTAGTCCAGCCATTATGTGATATTCCTAGAGAATTGTCCATTTCTTAATCAACTTTAAATTGAAGATTTGAGCACTTGGTGCCATAGGCCTTTTCTTTATCCTGCTTATTGCAATACTTTTTTAGTATTTATGGAGGTTTATCTAAGTAAAGGTAGAGTGCTTTTTTCAAACCAACAGGTGTTTGACCCAGTGGTACTGTCCTGATGGAGGGGGTAATAGATTGAGTTTTGTTTGTTAATGTCTTTAAGTTTGGTTGGGTATGAAGGTAGGGGGTGTTAAGGGACTAATGGAGATTGTTTAAAGGGATTGGGGATGAATGTAAAAATGCTAGAGTTGCATTAGGAAGGTTTTTTAGGAGTCACACCTAGAAGATAGAAAAACCTCAGTTTCACACCAAGGTTTCATAAGAGTCAATACCTAAGGGAAGATTGGGCCACACAATGAAAAGCATAGTTGTTGAAATTTTACTAGTAAACTGATTCCTTTTCTGTATGGAACAATTACAAAACCTTTATGTAGAGTTTCTAGGACTCATATTCCAATATAAGAAAATCCTAATAGTTCTATTTAGAATAGGAAAAACCTAATAAAGCGAATTACTTTAGAACTAATACTGAATAGAAAATAAAATCAATACTCGGATGATTTTTCAGATTTTCCAGAAAATCTAAAAATTACGGAAATACCCTTGTCTACTTTTGTTGTCTGCATTGTACGGTGCTTCTATTATTATAGGAAATGTTGCCGTAAGTATCCTGGTAGATATCACACAGGGTCCAACTTACTGCCCAGGCTTTGATCCTGCATCACCAAGGCTAAACTACATTGTGACCTGTGCCTGGTGCAATTCATTTTGTATATTGAAGTCTTTGATGGATAGTTTTTCAAATTTTCTGGTACTCATGCTGGTGTGGTTAATATATGGTGTGCCTAATGATTTCATGCACTGAAAGTGCCTAATGTTTCCATGCACTGAAACTTTAATGGCATTTCCAGTGGATGGTTGGTTTGTAGAGGCAATTAACAAACCAGAAATGATAAAAATTATAAGATTATAGTTGCCAATATGTTTATGATATGATGCTAATAGTTTGTATTATATAACGACATGTAGTGTTGAGCTTGTAACAAAGAGCAAGTTAGGGTTGCACTTAGCAGTATGCAGATTGCAATTGTTTTGCGTTTGGATGCAATATCCTACAACGGGTGTGTTTGGCTTGGAGGTGTGGTGGCTTTTTGTCAAAGGTACAATACCTTTTAAGCACAAACCACACCTCTAAAAGCTATAAAAACATGCTTTTTACTCAAAAAAGCACAAGCCACCTCCCATTCAAACACCCTAGTCTCAAATTCAGCGTAACGCAGATTCTAACATGAAAATGCAGCAATCCATGGGCATTAGTTGGTTGGATTATTTAGTTTGTAATGTGGTATTATATTTGCCACAAACAAGGTTAGCCCATAACTGTGCCGAAGCAACGCACCCATCTTGTGCCAAATTCAGTGAAAGTGCTTTTTCAAGTGTAATATCTATCAGTATTCGTGATTGTTTGAATCTGATATGCCTTATATCTTCTTCTTTTTTTGTGTCGTGCAGGACCAAATGGACTCTTTGAGGTCAAGGAGGACCATCACTGAGACTTTTGTATTGGATGGAAGTATTCGAAACTACTTTTGTTTATGACATTCCTACCATTTTCTCAGAAAGATTGAAGAGACAACCCTTGGATCTTTGAATTTGATTTTAGCACTTCAGTTTTATGGCTTTGCATGTTGGAATTTCTTTTCTGCCCCATTGTCTGTTACCTGTGAAGTGCTCTCAGCAAAATAAAATAAATGAATGATTTGAAATATTATCCTTCTATCTTTAATAATTTGCAATTTATATAGTTAATCTTTCCCAGTACGGAATGGATAGTGTTTTGGAGGACAGCTTTTGAACTTGAGTGTGAGCTGCACCTACAATGAATGCTGAATGTTTTAGAGTGAACAGGACATGTTTCTGTCATTTTAAAACAGGACATGTCTGCCATCTCTGTCTCGTCTACCATCTACCGCTATCTCTGTATTTTCTATCTTAAGACAACAAAAAAGCTACCTTGCTGATTCAGCTACCTTACTAATTCACATAATCAAGCACGTGCTGAACGTTTTTCAGGTCTAGTGATCCGATTTAGAGGGCAGGAAATGGATAAGGATGAATGGTGGTGGTTTTTTCGTTCTTTCAATTTTTTAGATGACTAGTAAACTCTACAGAAGCATATAACTAGCTCTAAGCGACAGCGATAGGATATCCCTGAACTCCGCTAGTGGCTCACAAGGATGGGAGAAGGGGTTCATGCATGTGTATAAGAGGTGGAACTTCACCATAATCTTACAAGTTTTTATCCGACCCCTAAACCAATGAGTCACCCTCGTAGGTTTATCATCAAAAGAGTATGAGCCAGCTTGGGATTTTGGTTGGGAGGCTTTTGACCCGACAACACCAGAAGAAAAAAAATGCTTGCCTAACTAAAGCATCATGCTAGGGGTGGGCATCATAAAAAAAACCTGAATTATCCAAGTTATCTGAATTGATTCGGATAATTTTTTTTAGAAAAATATCAAATAATCCGAACTACACAAATTGTTTGATCAACTAAAAGGAAAAAAATCACAAGTAATTATCTGAAAGAACAATTTTTTTATCCGAAAATATCCGAATGCTCATCTCTAAGTCATGAGGGAACTACAAGGAACACTTGCAGCTAGGAAAGTCTTGGCTCATATGGTGTCTGCACTTTTAACTTTGTTGAAGCACTAATCACAACAAACACAGGGATTCTGCTTTAACCTTATTGAAGCCTCTGAAACAACAAATCTTCAATACTCTTGTCAACTTGTTCACGTAGAAAACCAACGTAAAATATTCTTTAGATAGTATAATTGCAATAAAGCACAACCTTGCACATTTCCTGATCATCAAGGGAGAAGGGGGGAAAAATCCAAACTCTTAATGACTAGAATAATGGTTCAAGTAAACACTGTAACCTAATAGAAACTTCACTCCGTAGCTGCATCTCCACCATTGGCTCCTTTGGTTCCAGAACCAGGCAAAGTTCCCAAGTCCGTTCGAGCCTCCTTTTCTTCTTGAGAAATGGAAGAATCAACAGAATCATTCTGCTTCACAACGATGCTGCTACTAGTGTTTGTGGATACATCTCCCTCTTCTCGAGTCGTTGAAGAATCAGAAGATTCAACTTGCTCGTTTTGGTTTGCATCTGTGTTTTCATTGGCATTGCCATTGTAGTTTGAGTGGCTGTTCTGGTCAGCATTGCCATTGTTAGGATCAACCTGTTCTTTTTGGCTTGCATCAGTGTTGACATTTTCATTGTTGTTGTTGTTTGCATTGCTGGTAGCAGAACTCTGGTCAGCACCATCATTGTTACTACTGATTGATAACTTATCTTTCTCTTGAGAGCTCCAATTGTTACCTTGTTGCTCTTGGCCAGTATTAGCATCGTTATTTGTGTTTGAGGATGTGTCTTTCTGTTCAGAGTGCAGAGAATCACCGTGTCCGGTTTGCCCAGCATCAGCACTTTCATTTGTGTTCGATGGTAGAACAATTTCCGTACTCCCTTCAACACTAGAACTACTGTTGGACTTGTCAATCTGAGCTGCATCACCATTTTGGCTTGTCAACAAAGGTGTAGTAATGGAGTTGGTCTGTCCATTTGACGCAACAGATTCAGAATTGCTAGAGTCCATTGATTCTACATTTGTTGAATCTCCATTATTGGTTGTACTAGAATGTGCTGAGTTTGAATCTGATTGCTGGTTGCTAGCAACTGATTCAGGTTTCTCAGTTTGCTCTAGCACAACATTATTCATGGTTGACTCCTCTTCTTTTGATACTACGTTATCTGCAGTAACTGGAATGGAGTTAGAATCTTCATGCTGCTGTTCATTCACTGTTGCTACTGTGGAAGTATCATGGGAACCATCCTCTGAGTCTTGCTTATTATTTTCATTAGAACCCTCTTCACTTGTTTTTGCATTTGTGGAATCATCATTTTCTCCCGAGTCAGATTCTTTCACCTTTGGAACTTCATTTTGATTGAAGTCAACCACTTCAGTGTTATTTGTTCTATTTTCAAACTCTAACTGATTCTTCTCTTTGTTTTCCACTGGCTCTCCCTCACCAGATTTCTTCAAATCACCTTGCTCCTCTTCAGGCGTATCATTCTGAGTTTGATGGACTACTGCACTGGATGCATCATCCCCCTTGTAATGTTCCTCTCTTGCCTCCTCACTATGTGCATTATTTCCATCATTAACTTGATCCTCCATTGTAACTTTACTCTCTAACTCTTTTTCTTTATTTTCTTCCTCATTGCTTTGTTCCACAACCTCTTTAATTTCCTTCTGCTGACTCTCTTCCGCCCTTTCCTTTTCTTCACTTGCATTTTCTTTATTCTCATTTGCAGTCTCTTTGCTCTCTTCGTGCTCCTTGCTGTCTTCAGTCTCTCTGTGCTCACTTTCACTTTCTTTTCTCTCTTCATTCTCCTTGCTGTCTTCACTCTCTCTGTGTTCGCTTTCACTTTCTTTGCTCTCTTCATTCTCCTTCCTCTCTTCACTCTCTCTGTGCTCACTTTCACTTTCTTTGCTCTCTTCATTCTCCTTCCTCTCTTCACTCTCTCTGTGTTCGCTTTCACTTTCTTTGCTCTCTTCATTCTCCTTCCTCTCTTCAGTCTCTCTGTTTATGCTTTCACTTTCTTTGCTCTCTTCAATTTCCATCTCTTTTCCCTCTACATTCTCCTTATCTTCACCATCACTCCTTTTGCTCTCTTCAGTCTCCTTATACTCACTAGCATTCTCCCTGATCTCTCCCTTATCTCTGTCATCATTAACATTATCCCTTGTACCCTCCCTCTCCATCCCTTCACTGACGTTCTCATTTCTCGCTTCCCTTTCCTTCTCTCCATCTACAGAATCCTCTCTATGCTCAACTCCCTCTTCAGTCTTATCCTCTGCTTCCTTCTCCCCATCTATAGAATCTTCTCTACGCTCAGCTCCTTCTTCTGTCTTATCATGAAAATGATCATGAATCTCATCATCGCCACCCTCTGTTCCTGTGTTATCATCAGGTTTGCTTTCTTCTTCGCTCTTGCTCTCTTCCTCTTCCTCCTCCTTGTGCCTCTCATCTCCAATGAAATTTTCTTTAACTTCAGGCTGGAGGTCCTTTCTCCCTAATTTTATAACATCATTCTCTGTTTTCACACTTTTCTCATATGCTGCTTTCTTATCATGAGAGTGCTTGACTTGGTAAAGTAGCCAGCCACAAACACCGATCAGAAGACATATTTGCAGAGCATGCTTCACCTTAAAACCTTTTGATCTCTGGTTCCTACGAGGTGATAACCGGGACATGTTGAATACGCCTCAACCACAGCAAATACTTCTCCTTTTGAAATCTACTAAAAAGTTAAACTCATATCATTTCCATGCTCCTGCTAAGAGATATCAAACTAATCCAAAATGTATAATAAAACAAAAGCGGCTACAGAAAACGACCTCAGCTATCAAATTTATCAAGCCTAAAGAATTTCAATTACTGAAATAATTGGCAATTAACAAATTTAATTATCTGTGCCGCATTGTCACAAATTTTCATTACTGTCAGCACTACCAATTTGTCCAAATCAATCTGCTAACTACGAAATGCAAAACTGAGAATCCAAACTCAAATCCCATCAATACAAGACAAAAGCGACCCCAACATGCATGCCATTGTCATGAAACTGAAATTGTATCACTCTCCATGAAAATACAGGATCTGATCTACAGAGCTTCCGGCCGACACAAACGATCACTCGAATATAACAAAATAAAGAAACGGATCAAAGCTCTAGTGCACACATGATAGTGATCCCAGTGCATCAATTAATGAGAAAAGATCTATAACACTTCCATATCGGAAACATGAAGCAACCAAGTTCCCTTGCAATAGAATCGATCCAAAACCAACCAAATCCATAAAAAAACAAGTACAAAATGTAAAAGCAGAGCATTTTGATGATCTAAAAACAAACCCACTTTCATAAAAAGCGATGAAGGAAAAAGGAACTTACCCGCAAAAACAAGGCCCTTAGATTCTGTAATGGCGATAAAAAGTGTAGTAGCCTTTTTCGCAACTACCCTTCAGGAGACTGGAGTAATTAAATGCGTTATGTATATGCAAGATTTGGATTTTTTTTTTTTTGTTCTTGAGTTCGAATGCTTCGAAGACAAAAGTTTTACTGGCTATGAGTTTCACTTCGATGATTGGATCTAAATCAAGGACAGGTAAGACTTGACAAGAGAGGGAAAGACAGAAACTTAGGGAACCACGTAAGAGTCTTCCTTAATCCTTGGTATCATATAGCCTTGGATTTTAGTTTTGAGTACATTTAACCTGCCCAGTTGGGCACCTTAATATTCTACCTTTTTTTACTCGACCAAAAAATAATATTGACTTTGTTGATCTAACGCATCTATCTTTCACCAATCACCAATTTTCTGTTCAATTATGCTGCCCATCAATGGTTTTTTACTTTTAAGAAGGAAAAATTACAGCTAGCAATTGAATCCGGATAAAAACATATATAACAAAATCACAAAATCAAATAAAATATGAGTATTTCAAGATTTTAAATTTTTAAAAAATATATTTATCTCATGTAAAACTATACTAAAACAAAAATAGGTAAAGAAGAATAGAAATTGAAAGCAAAAGAGGTCAATAAATCAAGAAAGTAAATAAAAACAAAATCATAAAAAAATTAAATAAATTACAAAAAAAAATTATATATGTGGAGCTAACCATCTTTTTCAATAGTTGATTCCTAATCATCTAGACAATTAATTTCTCGTTCCCTTGATTAATTTGTAATATTTAAACTTGGTCGAATCCATTACTTATAATCAATTTCAACTTCTTTATTTTGTTTAAACATGAGCAATTAATGTTCTCATTTGATTGTCATGTTAATGTTTATTTTTTATATAAACAATACCATGTATTCCTTTATTTCTTAAAAGGAAAAAATATTCTCCCATCATATTTTAACTGAAATTAATCGATTGAATTGATAACCAATGACATGATAAGTGTCGCTGTTCATCCAAAAATATTAATTATGTTCTTAAATGTGCTAACATGTCGATTAATTTACTGTTTTTTTAAAAATTATGCATGCTCTGGCCTTAGATGCAACATTTAGGTTTTTATTAAAACCATCCCCCCCTCTTAGAAATTTTTTTTTTAAAAAAAAGGATTAAGAACCTTAGATCTCCTTTATTTTTTAAACATTAAAATGGCATCAACAAATTTTATTTCTTGAAATTCCACACTCATCTATTACTTTCAAACTATGCATATTGTTTATCTCATATCAATTGCTCAACAATTAGTTTTGTGTAAGGAAACATGAATAAAGAATATATTGACCCATTTTACAAAAAAAAAAAAAAGTACCATAAGAAGAAGTTCTCCACTTTTCTCTGGATATTGAAAGAGAAAGAATTTTTTTACAAAACAATCATGTAAATCTTAATACATGGAAGAAGTCAATTCTAACATCGTTAATCATCACTCTTGCAAGTTATATTAGATGACTAGGTGGGATGCAACAAAGCTTTAATGAATTATGGCCATGAAATAAGCATACTTGTTAAACTTATCCATAACCACAAAGATAGCTTTCTTACCAACTCATTTAGGCAAAACCTCTATAAAATCAATGTTAATGTTATTGAATGGTGTTTGGAGAATAGGTAGAGGCTAGAATATTTTAGGGGTTAGCACATTCTCTATTTTGTTTTTTTAACAAGTTAGACATTCCCAAACAATTTGCCTTATATATGCTTATACTATTTTTTCCAATAGAAAATACTCTCCACCCCCTTTGCAGTTACTATAGCGCCATAATATCCTCCTATAACAGAGTTATGATGTATAACTATCAATTTAGCTTACAATTTAAGATCACATCCCACCACTATTTCCCCTTTCCTATGTAAACGACTATTCATCCATTTATAGTGGAGGTGAGAATTAAGGTCCTTGAGTAATTCATGTATAATACTTTATATAGTAGCATCCTTCTCTCATTACCTTTTAACTTCATCAATAATATTAGTAGAGATAATTGATACCACCGATACATATATTTCTCCATTAAAAATTGTTCTTCCTCTTTTTATACTCAATTTTATAATATAAGCCTAGTAGTTTAGCTAGCCATAATTGTTAGGAAGGACAAATTACCTTTTGATCAAGTAGATACTTAAAGCTGATATGGTTTATCCTAATCTTGAAGTGTTTTCCTCAGAGTTAGTGTCTCTATTTCACCATAGATTAAAGGATGACCAACATTTCTGTTTCATAAATAGATGATGCTTATTGCCTTTCACCAGACAACTTGATAATAAGAGTTATAGAATGCTTCTTGCATCAATATTGCTTCTATACCCACAACTGATGCATCACTTTCCACCACAAATAGCTTGTTCAAATCTAGTAGTACTATAACAAGTGGCTTGGTCATGACTACGTTAAGGAGTTTCAAGGCAGCTGTAGCCTCATCATCTCATTCAAAAACATCTTTTTTTAGTAATTTGTTTAAGAGCTTATATATAGAACCATAACCCTTTATAAACTTTCTATAATACCTAACCCAATAAAGCCTTTTAACTGATTAATGTTGCTGGGAATAAACCAATCCATTATAGCTTGCATTTTTTATGGATTAATAGTCACCCATGTCTTGAAAATGATTTGGCTAGCTTAAGTATTACATTGTGTCATTCCAGAAGACATATTTACTATTTTTAGTAACCAATTGATAAGAAATCAAGAGTTCAAACACAATCTATAAATGTCTTAAGTAGTCAATAAAAGTATGACTGTTGATTGTGATGTCATCAAAGAACACAAGAATAAACTTTATGAGGTGCACACAAAACACTTCATTCATTAAGCTCTAAAATGTGGTTAAGGGTTTGGTTAAGTCAAAAGGCATAACCAAAAACTCATAATGGTCATTATAAGTCCTAGATACAATTTTATATATGTCTCCATGACTCATTCTATTATGATAATAACTTGCCCTCAAGTTAGTCTTGAAGAAGATTATTGCACCCACTAGTTCCTCTAACTACTCATCAATCAATGATTTATGGAGTTTTCTTTTACAATAAGCTTGTTAAGTTTCTTGTAGTTTATATAAGTCTCCATAAGTTAATTTTCTTTTTCACTAAGACTACCAAAGAAGTAAAAGAATGATGACTGTGTTATATGACACCAGACTAGCATTTCAGAAAACATTATCTCCATAATATCTTTTTGTAACCCAAAATACTTGTAAGGCATTGGGCTAATAAGTTGAGCTCCATCATTTAAAGGTATAAAATTTTTATGAGATTTTGATAAAGGTAAGCCTTTAGGTTCCCTGAATATATCTTGATATGATTCCAACAATGACTTTAAAACAAGACTCCTTTCAACCTTAGGTGAGAGAGTAGCAACATTAAATGTATCTCATTGCCAACTTTTTAAATTAGCCTTAGACTATCACTACTAGAAAATCAATAAATACAAACAGAAATATCGAGGGAATATTTCCGTCGGTAAATTTCCAACGGAAATATTTCCTCGGTATATACCGAGTGAATTACAGCGGGAAAAAATAATTAAGGTAAGATTTTTCTTTTTTCATTTTTTTTCACTATATTTGTTTTTTATTTTATTTTTAATTGTTTTTGTTCTTAATAATTGTATGAATATTGTTATAGGATATTTATTTTACATGTGATCAATTTTTAGTTGATTTATTTATAGGATTTTTAAATTTTTAGCAATCACAACTTTATTTTTTTCATATGAATGTTTTTAGTTGAATTTATTTTCTCGTGTTATTTAGTTGTTGCAAATTTGTTTGAGCTGATTTTCTTCTTTTTTTTCCAAGTGTTTTGAGTATTATAGAGTGCTTATTTATATTAATTTAATTATTTTATAGTTTTGTAAAATGGATTTATTTAAAAATATTTTTAAATAATTACCGATGGAATTAGGATAATTGTTTTTAAGCGCTTTTTCCGTCAATAAATCCATCGATAATAATAAAAAATTATTACTAACAAAAGATTCACCGACGAAGCATTTCCATCAGTGATTTCATTGGTAAATTAATTACTAATGAAATGATAGTACAAATACCAACGGAAAATTTTGTAGGTAAATATAAAGTTTGTGGTAATGTATACACACTGACCTCTGCTACTCAAGTTGGGTTGTCTAACATACTATTGATTTACTCAAACATGATGGTTTGTACCTAATATGATTCTCTCCCCTATGTATCATTTCCTGACAATGCCACTCAAAAAATATCCAAAACTTTATTTGACATAATATTGCCAAACATGGCTAACCATTATATACCTAGCATCATATCATAATTATTGAAATCTATAGTGAACACATCAACCACAAAACTAATCCCTTATATTTTTCATTTGAGTTTCTGCACATAGTTATGCAAAGCATTGTTTCCCTACTTATTGATTCCATTGTTAATGGCTTTATAACTATGAGGTTACACTATAATTTATTGTCCATTTGAATGTTGATAAAATCATGAGTGCTGCTAGAGTCCATAATAATAATAATAATAATAATAATAATAATAATAATAAAAGGATGTTTATCCATCATTCTAGTAACCCTTAGAATGCGGAAGCCAATGACTCATTCTAAGGCATTAATTGAGATATATACGGTAATTTTCTCATGAATGAATTCCTCTCTCTCAACCCCATCACCATCCTCCACCTCCTCATCTCTACCCTCCACTATACTTAAAGAGTATAGTTTTTTATTTTTATATCTATGGCCTGATACAAATTTATCATTGCACCAAAAACACAATCTCTTGGCCTTTCTTTCATCTATCACTTTATTCCTTACACATTTGGTAGGTTTCATGGTTGGTTTGTAATGAAGTTTTGGTAGGAGTAGGTAACAAGTTATTTTAGAGAGGTTGGTTGTTCATGGTTAATGAAGATGGAACTTTTTGTAAGGTGTTTAATTGTTGATGGTTCTAGGTTGGATTGTTTGGTTGGTGGTTTATGAAGGGAGTTGAAAATGATTCTGGTAGGATCTTTTATAAGTTAAGGTGTTTTCTTTTAGGCATGCCAATTTGTAAGCTTGTTTTAAAGTTTTAGGTTCAAACATTTTCATAAGATTTTTTATTTTTACCTTTAAACCTCCCGTGAAAAACACTAAAGTTTACTTCTTATTAATTTCTGCCTTGTTACATGTATATCAAAGTTTTTAATATAAGTCTTTAGATCCCCTATTTACTTGAGATCTTTAAGTTTTTCTAGTGGATCTTTTTGCCCCCAAATCTGAAATATATTGCTTTCATATATTCACCCCAAGTCACCACTTGGCTACCTTTACTTCTTATGAAGTCTCGGTGCTAGTAAAGGGTCATTCCATCAAAATAATGTGAGTCTGGCTTAGCTTCATAACTAGAATCAATAACTTCTTTTATATCAAAATATTAGGTGCACATGTATAACTATTTGTGTACTTCCTCGCCGTTAAAATTAAAAAAGTTTTATTTAGGTTTATGTAACTTGTAAGGGTAATAGCTTTCTTCACAGGTCTAACATCATTTTACAGCATATTCCATTGAATTAGAGGTTTGATGGTAATGGTATTGGTTTCATCAGAGTATAGTTGTAGCTTTCGTAGAATAAAACTTTGTTGGTAGGATTGTCAAAGAACCATCTCAACCTAAAAGTTTAAACTGTTAGGTGAGGTCTTATGATATGATTTATATTATTCTCTAACACACCCCTTCAAGTGAAAGCCATTT
>Ga0325401_1003770_pt1 | contig 14045 bp, 13 predicted proteins | sample PopdelMetagenome_FD_205666 | JGI IMG/M metagenome (GOLD analysis project Ga0325401, IMG submission 205666) | Populus deltoides microbial communities from Bellville, Georgia, United States - Xylem-PdKOR-R2 | ecosystem: Host-associated > Plants > Phyllosphere > Stem > Wood/Secondary xylem | place...
ATCTTCTTCTGATGGGTTTTAGGCACTTGCTGATCCGACTCACGCCTCGGGTCCACGACCCGAGGCGCCCGGAGAGGTCAGGAAGGTCGCGATGGGGTCCAGGGACCTCCTTGTCCCATCGCATCCGCGGCAGCCTAAACGCTGGGTCTGGGACCCCCGCCGGGGTCCCGGCGGGGTTCCAAGGGGCGGCGCCCCTTGGGGCCACCCGCGCTACCCCCGCCCAGCCCCCGCCCCCCGATCCATCAGCATCGCCGCCACCGCCTGCCGGAAGGGCGCGAAGGCCCCCCCGATCCGCAGCACCGCGTGCCGCGCCAGCCGCGCCGGCAGCTCCTCCCGCGCGTAGAGGGCGGCGATGGCGTTCGTGCCGGCGTAGAGCGGCCCGGTCGCCAGCCGGTGCGCCGTCTCGTAGCGCCGCAGCACCGCGGGGGCCGCGACGTCCTCCCCGCGCCGGCGGGCCCGGCCCACCTCCCGCGCCAGCGTCTCCGCCCCGCGCAGCCCGAGGTTGAAGCCGTGCGCGGTGATCGGCAGCATCCCCACCGCCGCGTCCCCCGCCAGCGCGAAGCGGGGCGCCACGAAGCGGCGCGCGTAGCTCGACGCCAGCGGATAGGCGTGCCGCGTGCTCTCCAGCCGCAGCCGTCCGAGGCCGCGGCGGCGGATGTCCCGCGTCATCTCCGCCTCGAACGCCGCCGGCGGCAGCGCCATCAGCCGCTCGATCTCCCCCGGCGCCCGCGTCATCACGAGGGAGGAGGCGTCGCCGTTCACCGGCAGCAGCGCGACGGTCTGGCCGTAGTCGAACCACTCCGTCGCGACGTGCTCGTGCGGCGCCTCGTGCGCCACGCGGCAGACGAGCATGGAGCGCCCGAAATCCTGCGTCAGCGCGGTGATCCCCATCCACCCCCGCGCGCGGGAGAAGCGCGTGTCCGCCGCCACCGCCAGCCGCGCCCCCAGCGCCTCCCCCCCGGGCAGGCGCAGCGTCGCGGCCTCCGCCCCGGCCGAGACGTGCTCCACTTCCGTCGCGGCCCGCATCCGGATCGCCGGCATCCCGCGCGCCACCCGGTACAGCGCCCGGCGGATGAGGTGGTTGGAGACGAGGAAGCCGAGCGCCCCCACCCCGCCATCCCCCGTGTCGAAGGTCAGCGCGTAAGGGTCGGCCCCGTTCAGCACCCGCGCCCGCCGCAGCGGCGACACCGCCTCCGGCGGAAGATGCTCCCAGGCCCCGATCCGCTCCAGCAACCCGCGGGAATGATGCGTGACGGCGATCTCGCGCCCGTCGAACGCCGGGGCCGCCAGCGCGTCCTCCGCCTGGCGCTCCACCAGCACGGGCGACAGCCCGTCCCGCGCCATCAGGATCGCGAGCGCCAGCCCGACCGGCCCCGCCCCGATGATCGCCACGTCGTGCAAACGGCATCTCCCGCAGGCCCGGATCACTGGACCCCGCGGAGATGGGACCGCCCCGCGGATCGGGCAATCGCGGGGGGGGCCGGGTTCTTCGGACGCCCGCCGTGGCCAGGGGGAGGAAGAAGGAATTCTTCCTCCCCCTGGAACCCCCTCCATCATCTTTTTCTATGAGTTTGGCGCTTGCCGATCTGGCCCACGCCTCGGGTCGTGGACCCGAGGCGCCCGGAGCCGTCAGGACGGGTGCGATGGGGTTCAGCGACCTCCTTGTCCCATCGTATCCGCGGCAGCCTCCACGCTGGGTCTGGGACCCCCGCCGGGGGACCTGCGGGGGTCGAAGGCACTGCCTTCGACGGGGCGGCGCCCCTCGGGGCCACCCGCGCCACAGACACCCCCGCTCACTCCCCGAACATGTACCCCTGCACGAACAGGATATGCTCCCGCATCTCCCGCCGCGCCGCGTCGCGGTCGCGCCGGCGCACCGCCTCCACCATCGCGCGGTGCCCGCGCTGCAGCACGGCGCGGTGCTCCGCCGTGTTGCCCCGCGCCTTCAGCGCCCCCCAGTCGGTGCGGTCCCGCACCCGCGCCAGCGACCGCGACATGGCGATCACCGCGCCGTTGTGGGTGCCCTGCGCGAAGGCGTCGTGCAGCGCCGCGTCCCAGCGCTCGAAGGCGGCCGGGTCGCCGGCCGCGTCGGTGCCGCGCAGGCACTCGGCCATGCGGGCGATGTCGGCCGCCGTCGCGCGCGCGACGGCGAGCGCGATCGTCTCCGGCTCGAGGATCAGGCGGCACTCCACCACGTCGGAGGGGCTGAGCGGCTCCTCCGGGGCGGGCGCCGGCGGGGCGTCGGTGCGGAAGGTGCCGCGGCCGACGTGGCGGCGGATCAGCCCCTCCCGCTCCAGGGCGTCGAGCGCGCGGCGCACCGTGTTGCGCGCCACCCCGTGGCGGGCGCCGAGGGCGCGCTCGGTCGGCAGCCGCTCGCCGGGGCGCCAGCGCTCGGCGCGCAGCTCGGCCGCCAGGGCGTCGCGCAGGGCGGCGGCGCCGCGGGCCTCGCGAGGGGGGGCGGGGGCGTCGTCCGGCATCGTGCTTGACCCGCTCTACCAATCCGGGAACCATACGGGCGGATTGGCTCAGATCAAGCCCAGATTGGTATAGGAAACGTCGATGAAGCTCGCGATGGTGAAGGGCGTCGGCCCGGTGCGGGTGGACGGCGCCGGCCGCCGCTACTGGCCGCTGGGGGGCGACCTGCCCTCCGACATGGCCGGCGTCGTCGCCGCGATCGCCGGCGGCGCCACGCCGCCCGCGCCCGCCGGCGAGGGCGCGGCGCTGGACGAGGCCCTGCTCCTCGCCCCGCTGCCGAACCCGCCGAGGAACGTCTTCTGCGTCGGCAAGAACTACCACGCCCACGCGCGGGAGTTCGCCGGCAGCGGCTACGATTCCTCCTCCACCTCGGCGGCCGACGCGGTGCCGAAGGCGCCGATCATCTTCACCAAGCCCTTCACCTCCATCGCCGGCCCGTGGGACGACGTGCCGCTGGTGCCGGGGCTGGACGCGGAGGTGGACTACGAGGCCGAGCTCGCGGTCGTCATCGGCCGCGGCGGCCGCGCCATCCCGAAGGCGCGCGCGATGGGGCACGTCTTCGGCTACACGGTCGTCAACGACGTCACCGCGCGCGACCTGCAGGGCGTGCACAAGCAGTGGCTGCTCGGCAAGGGCATCGACGGCTTCCTTCCCATGGGCCCCTTCCTCGTCACCGCCGACGAGATCACGGGCCCGATGCGCGTCACCTGCACCGTCAACGGCGAGGCGCGGCAGGACGCCAGCACCGCCGACCTCATCTTCGACGTGCCCACGCTGATCGAGACGATCTCCCTCTCCATGGCGCTGCTGCCCGGCGACGTGATCGCGACCGGCACGCCGGAGGGGGTGGGCATCGGCTTCAAGCCGCCGCGCTTCCTCCGCGACGGGGACGTGGTGGAGTGCGCGATCGAGGGGATCGGGCGCATCCGCAACACGATCCGCGGGGCGGCGTTGGCGGCGCGCGGCGCCGCCTGACGTCGCCCCCGGGGGGAGAGGGGCGGGGAGGAGGGGCGGCGACACGATCGCCCCCTCCCCGGAGGTCCAGGAAGGGCGGGCAGGTCCCGCGGGAGGCGCGCGTTGCCGCATCGTCGAGCGCTGATGTCCGCCGCCGCGGCCGGCCTGGCCGTCCCGCGGGACGGCCAGGGCCGGGGGGCGCGGATCCCCCACATCCTCGTCACCCACCGCGACGGGCCCGCCGAAACCCCTCTCGAGTTCATGGAGATCGCCCGGCGCGACCCGGGATCCCCGGCATGGCCCACGCCTCCTGCCTGTCGAGGAACCGCGCCGCCTTCTTCCAGGCGATGGAGGACTTCCTGCGCCCGCCCGCGCGCGGCTTCTGACATCGAGAGGGGGAGGACGCGGTGACGAATCGTCGCGACCTGATCGCGGCCCTCGCCGCGGCCGGGCTGGCCCCCGCCGCCGCGCGCGCGCAGCCCGCCGCCTGGCCCAGCCGCGCGATCCAGATGGTCGTGCCCTTCCCGCCCGGCGGCCAGGCCGACACCACCGCGCGCCCCACGGCGGCGGCGCTGGAACGCGTGCTCGGGCAGGCCGTGCCCGTGGTCGGCCGCCCCGGGGCGGGCGGCATCGTCGGCACCGCCTCCGTCGCCCGCGCGGCGCCGGACGGGTACACGGCCCTCATGGCGCTCTCCTCCCACGCCATGCTGCCCGAGAGCGAGCGCGTGCAGGGCCGCACCCCGGCCTACACCGTCGATCAATTCGCCCCGGTCGCCCGCATCACCGCCGACCCCACCGTGCTCGTCGTCCCCGCCTCCGCCCCCTGGCGCACGGTCGCGGAGCTGGTGGAGGACGCCAAGCGCCGCCCCGGCGCGATCGGCTTCGGCTCGGCCGGCAACTACTCGACGCTGCACGTCGCCATGGCGATGTTCGCCGGCGCCGCCGGGATCGACCTGCTGCACGTCCCCTTCCAGGGCGGCGGCCCGGCGCTGACCGCGCTGCTGTCGGGCACGCTCGACGCCCTCGCCTCCGGCCCCGGCCCCGCCCTCTCCCACGTGCGGGAGGGACGGCTGCGCGCCCTCGCCAGCTGGGGCCGCGAGCGCATCCCCGGCTTCGAGGAGGTCCCCACCTTCGTCGAGCTCGGCCACGCGGAGGTCGAGTTCTACATCTGGGCCGGCGTCTTCCTCCCCGCCGCCACCCCGGCGCCGGTGCAGGAGCGCCTGCGCGCCGCGCTGCGCGAGGTCTGCGAGCGCGACGAGGCGCTGCGCCGCGCGCTCGACGCCGCCGGCAGCCCCGTCGCCCACATGGACGGCGAGGCGTTCCGGACGTTCTTCGAGCAGGACAGCGCCCGGCTGGTGCGCGCGGTGCGGCGCATCGGCCGGGTCGACTAGAGGGAGGACATCCATGCCGAACGGCATCACGCGGCGCGGCCTGGGGCTGCTGGGGGCGGGGGCGCTGGCCGCGCCGGCGGTCGTCCCGCCGGCCCTGGCGCAGGAGGCGTGGCCCTCCCGCGCCGTCCGCATCGTCGTGCCCTTCGGCGCCGGGGGATCGGCCGACATCGCCGCCCGCAACGTCGCCGAGGCGCTGAGCGGGGCGCTGGGCCAGCCCTTCGTGGTGGAGAACCGCCCCGGCGCCGGCGCCGTCATCGGCACCGACCTCGTCGCGAAGTCGCCCCCCGACGGCTACACGATCCTGATGATGTCGAACACGCACACGGCGAACGAGACGCTCATCCCGAACCGCCCCTACGTGCTCATGCGCGACCTCTCGGCGGCCGCGGCGGTGAACGTCGCCCACCACGTCCTCGCGGTGCACCCCTCCCTCGGCGTGAGCTCGGTCGCGGAGCTGATCGCGAAGGCGAAGGCCGCGCCCGGCACGATCGACTACGCCTCCTCCGGCCCCGGCACGCCCTACCACATCGCCGGGGAGGTGTTCCGCGCCATGGCGGGGATCGAGATCCAGCACGTCCCCTACCGCTCCTCCGGCGAGGCGCGCACGGCCCTCATCTCCGGCACCGTCCCGATGATGTTCGACGCCATCCCCACCATGCAGCCCCACGTCGCCGGCGGCCGGGCGCGCGCGCTCGCCACCACCGGCCCCGCGCGCGACCCGCTGCTGCCCGACCTGCCCACCGTCGCGGAGGCCGGGCGCGACCTCGGGCTGGCGGGGTACGAGGCCTCCATCTGGCTCGGCCTGATGGGCCCCGCCGCCCTGCCGCGCCCGATCGTGGACCGCCTGCACGGCGCCGTGGCCGACTGGCTCGCCCGCCCCGCCACGCGGGACGCGATGGCCCGACAGGGCGCCCAGCCCATGCCGATGACGGTCGCCGAGTTCGACGCCTTCCTTCGCCGCGACGTCGAGGTGCAGGGCCGCTACGTCCGCATGGCGCGGATCGGCGTGGACTAGGGCGCGGCCCCGCCCCGCAACCGGCCGGGGCGCCCGAACGGGTGCCCCCGGCCCCCCGACGCGACAAGGTGACCCGATTGCCCGAACCCCTCCGCCTCACCCTCGCCTGCACCGCCTCCGACCGCACGCGCCCGATCCTCGACGGCCGCGTCGCCGTCGCCGGCGCCTCCCTCACCGTGCTGCCCGGGGAACCCGAGGACATCTTCCGCCGCGCCCTCCGCGACCGCGCCTTCGACGTGACGGAGCTGTCCATGGGCAGCCACATCGTCACCACCGCCCGCGGCGACGCGCCCTACGTCGGCATCCCCGTCTTCCCGTCGCGCTCCTTCCGCCACGCCGCCATCTACGTCCGCACCGACCGCGGCCTGCGCGACGCGCGCGACCTCGCCGGCCGCCGAATCGGCCTGCCGGAGTACCAGCAGACCGCCGCCCTCTGGGTCCGCGGCATCCTGCGCGAGAGCTACGGCGTCGACACCCGCGGCATCGCCTGGCGCACGGGGGGCATGGAGGAGGCCGGCCAGGGCGAGCGCGTGCCCCTGAAGCTCCCCCCGGGCACGAACGTGACGCCGATCGCCCCCGGCGAGACGCTGAACGGGATGCTCGCCTCGGGCGAACTCGACGCCGTCATCGGCCCCCGCCCGCCCTCCTGCTTCACCGCCCGCAGCGCCCCCGTCGACCGCCTCTACCCCGACTACCGGACGGAGGAGGAGGCCTACTTCCGCGCCACCGGCTTCTTCCCGATCATGCACTGCGTCGCCCTCCGCAAGGACCTCGCCGCCGCCCACCCCTGGCTGCCGCTGGAGATCTTCCGCGCCTTCGCCCGCGCCCGCGCCCTGGCGGTGGCCGACCTGTCCCTCGTCAACGTCCTCCGCACCTCCCTCCCCTGGATCGCGGCCGAGGCGGAACGCCAGACCGCCCTCATGGGCGGCGACCCCTGGCCCTACGGCTTCGCCCGCAACCGCGACGAGGTGGCCGCCATGATCCGCTTCGCCGTCGCCGACGGACTGGCCGCGCGCGAGATCGCGCCGGAAGACCTGTTCCACCCGAGCGTGCTGGACGCGTCGGCCTGATGCCGCGCGGGTGGCCCCAAGGGGCGCCGCCCCGTCGAAGGCAGTGCCTTCGACCCCCGCAGGTCCCCCGGCGGGGGTCCCAGACCCAGCGTTGAGGCTGCCGCGGATACGATGGGACAAGGAGGTTTCTGAACCCCATCGCGTCCTGCCCTCTCCGAGCGCCTCGGGTCCACGACCCGAGGCGTGGGCCTTATCAACAAGCGCCTCGAACTAAACAGAAAAAGATGATGAAGGGGGTTCCAGGGGGAGGAAGAATTCCTTCTTCCTCCCCCTGGCCACGGAGGGCCGCCGCAGAACCAGGCTCCGCCCTCACCCGCCCGCCCCCTCCGCCACCACCTCCCGCGCCACCGCCAGCAGCAGCCTCCGCATCCAGGCGTGCCCCTGGTCCGCCTCGAAGCGGCGGTGGAAGATCATCGAGAGGCGGCTGTAGGTGATCGCCGCCTCCGCCTCCGCCGGCAGGGGCCGCAGGACGAGGCCGTGCGCCGCCGAGAGCTGGCGCGCGAGGCGGGCCGAGAGGGTCATCACCATGTCGGTGCCCAGCAGGATGCCCGGCACCGCCGACAGGTGCGCCACCACCGCCCCCAGCCGCCGGGCGCGTCCGAGGTCGCGCAGCACGCGGTCCATGGCGCCGTCGCGCGACCCGTTCGGCGAGTGCAGCAGGTGCGGCCAGGCGGCGTAGCGGTCGACCGTCATCGCCCCCTCCAGCAGCGGGTGGCCGGGGCGGACGAGGACGAGGAAGGCCTCCGGCAGCAGCCGCACCCGCGTGTACAGGGCGGCCGGTTCGGACAGCATGGCGATCGCGAGCCCGGCCTCGCCCGCCTCCAGCAGGGCGACCGCGTTGGTGCGGTCGGCGTGGCGGATCGCGACGAGGACGCCCGGCGCCTCCCGCGCCAGCCGCGCCAGCAGGGGCGGGGCGAGCACGGCCTCCGCGTACTCGGACAGCGCGAGGGTGAAGACGCGCCCGCTCGTCGCCGGGTCGAAGGGCGCGGTGGCCGCGAGCGTCTCCCCCAGCCGGTCCAGCACCTCCCCCACCGGCCCGGTGAGGGCGAGGGCGAGGCTGGTCGGCTCCACCCCGCCGGGGGCGCGCAGGAACAGCTCGTCGCCGAGCGCGGCGCGAAGCCGGTTCAGCGCGTTGGAGACGGCGGGCTGGGAGAGGTGGAGGCGCGCGGCCGCCCGCGTGACGTGCCGCTCCCGTGCCACGGCGTCGAACACCCGCAGCAGGTTCAGGTCGAGGGCGGAGAGGTCCCTCATGCCGGGGGGCAGGCGGGGGGGCAGGCGGGGGGGCGCGCGGCGGGTCGGGCGTCGGCCATGGCGCGCGCATCCTCGCCCCGCGGCGGCGCCGCGGCCAGATCGCCCGGCGGCGCAGCGGCCGGATCGCCCGGCGGCGCCGCGGCCGGATCACCCGCCGCCGCCGCGGCCAGCTCCTCCGGCGTCGCCCCGATCCCGTGGCGGAGCAGCCGGGCGGAGAGGCCGGGCGAGGCGGTGGCGACGCAGACCGGCACCGCCAGCACGAGGCCGAGGGCGAAGGGCAGGGCCAGCAGCGCCGCCCCCGGCGAGGCCGCCGCGAGGGTGCCGAGCGCCCCGGCGCCGAGGAGGCTGTGCGGCAGCAGCAGCCGCGCGGCGTCCCCCCAGGCCACGCCCCGCCCCGCCCGGTTCTGCGGCGCCCAGCCCTGCCGCCCCCCGAGCGCGAGGCGGGCGAGGACGAAGGCCTTGTTGGCGAGGCTCACCGGCTCGACGAGAAGCGAGAACAGGGTCTCGGCCGCCGCCCCGCGGGCCACGGCGGCGCGCCCGCCATAGGCCGCGGCGCGCCGGGGCCGGAGCATCAGCTCGGCGTAGCCGAGCAGCCGCGGCGCGGTGTTGGCGGCCCAGGTGAGGGCGAGCAGCGCCGCCAGCGCCCCGGTCGGCGTCGCCGCCCCGCCCCCCGTGGCGGCGTTGCCCGCGGCCAGGAGGAGGATCCCCACCCAGAGCGGCGCGAGGAGGAAGAGCAGCATCGCCTGGAGGAGCTGCCACCGCCCCATCGCGCGGAGCCCGGGCGCGAGCAGCAGGTGGCGGTACTGCATGTTCCCCGCCGCCCAGCGCGCGTCGCGCGCGAGGAACTCGGGCAGCGCGGGCGGGTGGCTCTCCAGGCTGCCCCGCTCCGCGGGCAGGAGGCGCACGCGCCAGCCGGCGGCGCGCAGCCGCACCGCCTCCACCTGGTCGTGCGAGAGGATCGCCGAGCCGTCCGGCAGCGGCCCGAGGCGGCAGTGCGCCCGGAAGGGCGCGACCCGCAGGATCGCGTTGTGGCCCCAGTACGGCCCGTCGTCGAGCTGCCACCAGGCCTGCCCCGTGGCCCAGGCCCGCATCCCCGCCCGCATCCCGTAGCCGAACAGCCGCGGGAAAGCCCGCGCCGCCGGTCGCCCGACGATGAGGTGCTGCACCAGCCCGAGCCCCGGATCGGCCCTCATGGCGCGCACGAGGCGCAGCGCGGCGCCGGCCGACATCTCGGAATCCGCGTCGAGCACGAGGGCGAGCGCGTGGTCCCCGGCGTGGCGGTCGAGGAACTCCATCACGTTGCCCGCCTTGTAGCCGGCGCCGTCGGCCCGCCGGCGCCGCCGGACCGGCACGCGCCCCCCGCCCCCCGCCCGCGCCGCGGCGAAGGCGTCGAGCGCCGCGTCCTCCGCCGCCGCCCGGGCCGGGTCGCGCGTGTCGGAGAGGACCCACAGGGTGAACCGTTCCCCCTCCCCGGCGGCCTCCAGCCCGTCCAGCAGCCGCGCCAGCGGCGGCAGCACCGCCTCCATCGGCTCGTCCCGCACGGGAACCGCGATCGCGGTGCGCGGCGCGGGGCCGGCGGGGGCCGCCGCGTGCCGGGGCAGAAGGGACTCGCCGCCGTCCCCCTTCGCCAGGAGGATCGCGAGGCCGATCGCCGCGTTGGCCGCGCAGATCGCCGTCCAGGGCAGCGTGCCGAGGTAGAGGAGGGCGATCCCCGCCTCCCACCCCGTCCACCCGCCGGGCGCGAGGACCCGGTGCAGCAGCGCCGCCAGCGGCAGCGCGACGAGCGCGCAGAGCGCGAGGAAGGCGGCGCGGCGCAGGGCGGGCCGCTCGCCGGCCGGACGGGGGTCGGGCGGGGGGATGATGGCCGGGGTCACGGCCCCGGTATCGGGGCCGGCCGTGGCGGGACGGTGGCGGCTTGCCAAACCATGACGCATCCGCACGTTGTCATCCCGATGAACGTCCTCCTGCCCTCCAGCGCCCTCGCCCCGGCCGGGGAGGACGGGGCTCTCCTCGCCCGCCTCCGCGCCCTCCTTCCCGACATCGCGGCGCGGGCCGACGCCCTCGACGCCCTCGACGCCGCCGCGCCGGAGGAGGACGTGGCCGCGCTCGCGGAGGCCGGCCTGCTCGCGGCGCCGCTGCCGCGCGCCCTCGGCGGCCGCGGCTGGGGCAGCGAGCCGGCGGGGGCGGAATCGCTGTTCGAGGCGCTGCGTCTCGTCGGCCGCGCCAGCCTCCCGCTCGGCCGCCTCTACGAGGGCCACGTCAACACCATCCGCCTCGCCGCCCACCACGGCACGCCGGCCCAGCGCGAGGCGACCGCCGAGGCGGCGCGGGCGGGCCTCCTCTTCGGGGTGTGGAACACGGAACGCCCCGGGATCGCGCTGTCGATCGACGCCGGCGGGGTGATCCGCGGCGGCAAGGTGCTCTGCTCCGGCGCCGGCCTCGTCGAGCGCGCCCTCGTGACCGGCCGGCGCGGCGGCGAGGGGCCGCAGCAGATGCTCCTCGTGCCGCTCGAGCGCGGCACGGGCCGCGCCAGCAACGCCGAGTGGCGCGTGACGGGGATGCGGTCGTCCGCCACCGGCACGGTGATGTTCGACGGCATCGCGGCGGACGAGACCGTCGTGCTCGGCGCGCCCGACGCCTACCTCTCCCAGCCCGGCTTCTCCGGCGGCGCCTGGCGCTTCCTCGCGGTCCATCTCGGCGGGGTGGAGGGGCTGGCGGAGGCGCTGCGCGGCCACCACCGCCGCACCGGCCGCGGCGCCGACCCGCACCAGGCCGCCCGCTTCGGCCAGGTCCTGACGGCGGCCGAGACCGCGCGGCTCTGGGTGCGCCACGCCGGGATGACCGCCGAGGCCGAAACGGCGGAGCCCGACCGCATCATCGCCTACGTCGACCTCGCCCGCGGCGCGGTGGAGCGCGCGGCCCTCGACGTGCTGGAACTCGCCCAGCGCTCCATCGGCCTGCAGGCCTTCACCCGCGGCCACCCGGCCGAGCGCGTCGCGCGCGACCTCGCCACCTACCTCCGCCAGCCGGCCCCGGACCGCGCCCTGGTGGCCGGCGCCGCCGCCGGCCTCGCCCTCGACGAGGCGGTCGGCGACATGTGGCCGTGAGGGCCGACGCCTTCCTCCGCCTCGCGGAGGCGCTGCCCCTGACCGGGTTGGAGGGCGTGGTGCCGGAGGGCGGCGCGACGGTGCTGGCGCCGCACCCGGACGACGAATCGCTCGGCTGCGGCGGCCTGCTCGCCGCGATGGCGGCCGCCGGGCGCGACGCGCGCGTGGTCGTGATGTCGGACGGCGCCGGCTCCCACCCGAACTCCCGCACCCACCCGATCGACGTGCTCCGCGCCCTGCGCCGGGAGGAGGCGATCGAGGCGACGGAGGAGCTCGGCGTCCCGCCCCCCGTCTTCCTGAACCTGCCCGACGGCGACGTGCCCGCCGACGGCGCCCGCCTGGAGCGCGCCGTCGCCCGCGTGCTGGAGGCGGCCTCCGGCACCGGCACCCTCGTCGCCACCATCGACCTCGACCCGCACAGGGACCACGTCGCCACCTGGGCCATCGCGCGGGCGGCGGCGCGGCGCGGCGGGCTGCGCCTGCTCGGCTACCCGGTCTGGAGCTGGCGCCACCTCTACCCCGCCATGGCCCCGGTCGCGCCCGCGGACGTCGCCGGCCCGCCCCGCGGCGTCCGCCTGGACGTGGCGCCGCACCTGGCCGAGAAGCGCCGCGCGGTGGCGGCGCACCGCAGCCAGGTGACGCGGCTGATCGCCGACGACCCGGGCGGCTTCATCCTCACCCCCGCCGTGCTCGGCGTGCTGATCCGCCCGTTCGAGGTCTACCTGGAGGGATACGCGTGATGCCGCCCGAGACCTTCACCCCGCAGTTCTTCGAGGAGTTCTACGCCCGCAACCCCGACCCCTGGCGCTTCAAGACCTCCCCCTACGAGCGCGACAAGTACGCCGCCACCCTCAACGCCCTGCCCTGCCCGCGCTACGCGAGCGCCTTCGAGCTCGGCTGCTCGATCGGCGTGCTGACGCGCCAGCTCGCCGCGCGCTGCGACCGCCTGCTCGCCGTGGACGCCGCCGAGGCGCCGCTCGCCGAGGCGCGCGAGAACGTGGCGGAGATGCCCTGGGTGGAGATCCGCCGCGCCCACGTGCCGCGGGACTGGCCGGAGGGGAGCTTCGACCTCATCCTTCTCTCCGAGGTGCTCTACTTCCTCGACCCCACCGACCTGCGCGCCGTGACGGAGAGGGCGATGCGCGCGCTGCGCCCGGGCGGCGACGCCGTGCTCGTGCACTGGCTTCCCCCCGCCGAGCCGCCCTTCCCGCAGACGGGCGACGAGGCCGTCGGCAACTTCCTGGACGCGGCCGGAGACCGCCTTCAACCCCTGGTGGCACGACGCGAGGCGCAGTACCGGCTGGACGTCCTGCGCCGCGCCTGAGGCCCCGCGCCGGCGCCATACGCGTGACGCATTCTTCATGCATCCCGCGGCAACGGCGGGGCCTCTGCGTCGCTCCCCGATCGGGCCTCCGGCCCCGCGTGCGAAGGGCCCGGCGACGGGCCGGACGAGGAGACAGCCGTGCAGCCCGGACCAGCGTTGAAGATCGCCGTCGTCTCCCACATCAAGTACCCCATCGCCGAGCCCTTCCCGGGCGGCCTCGAGATGCACACCCACATGCTCGCCCGCCTGCTGCGCGAGCGCGGCCACGCGGTCACGCTCTTCGCGAGCGAGGGATCCGACGCCGCGCTCAACCTGCGCGCCTTCGGCCCGCCCACCGGCACGCCGGTCGACGCCCGGGAGGCGGAGGGCGTGGCGCTGGCCGAGCACCGCGCCTACGAGGCCATGATGGCGGAGGTCGCCGCCGGCGGCTTCGACATCGTGCACAACAACGCGCTGCACTACCTGCCGCTCACCGCCTCCGCCCGCCTCGGCGCGCCGACCGTGACGGTGTTCCACACGCCGCCCTTCATGGAGCTGGAGAACGGCGTGGCCGAGCGCGGCCGCCGCGACATGCGCTTCGTCGCCGTCTCCGGCGCCGTGAGGACGATGTGGCGCGACGTCGTCGCGGTGGACGAGGTGATCTGCAACGGCATCGACCTCGACCTCTTCGCCGCGCGCCTCGAGACGCCGGCCGCGCCGCACGCGATCTGGTCCGGCCGCATCGTGCCGGAGAAGGGCACCGACCTCGCCATCCGCGCCGCCCGCCGCGCCGGCCTGCCGCTGCGCTTCGCCGGCCCGATCAGCGACCTCGCCTTCTGGCACGAGCGGATCGTGCCGCTGCTCGGCCCCGACGTCACCTACCTCGGCCACCTCGGCCACCGCGAGCTGGCGGGCGAGGTGGCGCGCGCCTCCGTCGCGATCATCACGCCCCGCTTCGAGGAACCCTACGGACTGGTGGTGGCCGAGGCGATGGCCTGCGGCACGCCGATCGCGGGCTTCGCGCGCGGCGCCCTGCCGGAACTGCTGACCGAGGAGACGGGCCTCCTCGCGCCGCCCGACGACGTGGACGCCCTCGCCGCCCTCATCCCCCGCGCCGCCGGCCTGTCCCGCGCCGCGTGCCGCGCCCGGGCGGAGGCGCAGTGCGACGTGAACCGCATGGTGGAGCGCTACGAGGCGCTCTACCGCGCCGAGGTGGCGCGCGCGGTGGAGGTCGTCGCGGCCAAGTAGGGCCCTTCTTCCACGTTCGGGACCGAAGAGGGCTCCGCCCTCTCCGGACCTCACCCGCCAGGAGCCTGAGGCCCCTGGACCCGCAGGAGACTGCCGTGGATGCGATGGGACACGGCGTCTATCCACGCCATCGGCACCCGTCCTGACCTCTCCGGGCGCCTCGGGTCCACGACCCGAGGCGTGGGCCAGATCAGATGGCGCCAATCTCCCAGAAAAAGATGATGGAGGGGG
>Ga0325401_1003771_pt1 | contig 14043 bp, 13 predicted proteins | sample PopdelMetagenome_FD_205666 | JGI IMG/M metagenome (GOLD analysis project Ga0325401, IMG submission 205666) | Populus deltoides microbial communities from Bellville, Georgia, United States - Xylem-PdKOR-R2 | ecosystem: Host-associated > Plants > Phyllosphere > Stem > Wood/Secondary xylem | place...
AATAAAATTAATATAAAAAATCTATAAATCTAATTTCTTATCTACCTCGATTTTATATTAACAATGAAACTCTATTTAGTTTTTCGAGTTTTTTAATATAGTAGGCCTAGGGTACTCATGTATTATCATGGTGAGCTACTTAGCTTTAATTTGATGGTTTTCCGTCTCGGAGTTCTAAAACCGAGAAATAGCTTTAGACAAGGAGGAGGGCATGATTAGGATTTGGGATTTGTTTATATATATATATATATACAAAACCTATCATTATCTATTCATCATAATTGAGTTTATCTAAAATAACTATAGAGATTAATTATAATTTTAAAATAGGATTGTACACATATAATTAGGACTTATCAATGTTATTTTATAAAAACCATGTAATATAACACGTACGAATATAGTTCAAGATCGTACGTATACGTGATTTAATTAACCACATTAATTAATATTTATAAACAAAGCTAATTAAACTTCCAACTGCATGTGAATAAAATCTGAATACGAACAATGATTGGACCAAGAATGGGCAAATTAGCTAAGCTTCCAAAAGTGAAGTGTTGAAACATATGGATAAAAGCATATACATGCATGCTGGCTAAGACTAACGTACGAAGTTTCATGCCTCGGTTAGTGGCCGAAGCAACTTCCCAAATTGATAATGGAGATGGTGAAGGAACTCCCAAGTTCACGAGATGATAACTCAAAGTTCACGAGCCTATATATACATATGCACAAAAAGACGGCCAATAATTTCCCCCACAGCAATCCTTTCTCTCGACGAGTCTAAATCATAAATAATTCAATGGTTCCCAAGTCATAAAGACCGAATTAACAGGTGCCAATTACAGGTGTTTATACTTTACTATACCCATATTAATTTAATTTCGGCCTCTTTTTCTAGTTTCGGTAATGTAATTTTCTCTCTTAGAATGTGTAGCTTTTATGTATCCATCGGCACAGGAGAAGCCAGATCACAGGGTACATGAAAAAAGGGACATTTCGTCCTATTTGTGATATTCAAATGCTAATAATTAGAGGAGATTAATTTCTCTTTACAGCTAATTGAAGGTTGAATTCTACATATGATCATAAGATTCTAACCCCCTTTTTAAAACTAAGTCGATCAATGAATGGTCGAACACAGAAAAGATTAATTAACCAATACATTAGACTAATACTAATTAATATGCTACCTGAAATCAACAAAATCCATGATTTTAAACCTAGCTAAGGTTGTGATTGATGGATTTTTTATACAATGGTGTGATTAAGAGAGCATATGTTACAAAATCATATTGATAATTAATAATTCTTTAGGTTATTTTTCTCCTTGAAGTCTTACTACAATTGGATGACATATATATTGATCACAAATCTGGATTAATTTCATTAAATCCTGCTTACTTTCCAAGGTGAGATTAAACATGACCTCAAGAAAAACATTTTTTTCATCTTCTGGGTTGCTGCTGTGCTGCATTATTGGTAGTTGGACACTGTTATTCCATGCACCCAGCCCCAATTCAAACTTGTATCTAATCATCCAAGGGAGAAGGCAAAACCATGGGCGTATTGGATGTTTCCTTCTTACAGTTTCTGCCAGGTACGTGATGCATTGGAGCTATATGGGTTGTGTATTCCGTGCTTTCCTTTTGTTTTCAAGACGGAGAATTAAGGCAGGAGGAGAATAAAAAAAGAAGTGGCCGTCAAGTGAGGTCATCTGTTGTCTTTTAAGACATCGGGTAGTTTTATTTCCTTACGTTAAAAAAAAATGCTTCTAGCTCTCTCTCTCTCTCTCTCTCTCTCTCTCTCTCTCTCTCTCTCTCTCTCTCTCTCCCCCCTTGCTTAAAGGGAAAAGAAACAGAATTTTAAGAAAATAAAATGGAAGCTAGCTTGAAGTTTGCTGCCATGGTTGAGTGGTGATGCTGAGGACAGAGCAAAACTCTAGCCCGTGAACGTGCATGTGGCCATAAAAGACTTGTTATAATCAGTGCCCTTGTAGACCCACTGACATGCCTCTTTTTGGCTTTTACATGAAAAAAAATGTCTTATCAGCGAGTGTTGTTGGAAGTGCTTTTGAATTGGTAAAAAACATTAATTTTCTTATTAATTTTTTTGAAGATAGGATAGAAATGATAGATATAAAATAAATAAAAGCATGTTTAATTAAAATAAATATATAAAAAATTTATCTTTGCTGACATTTCTTTCTTATCATTTGATAAAGGCTTGGAAATATCAAGTGGTAGTCAAATCGGGAGAAAAAAAAAATCTTCAAATCAGGACAACAAGATTTAAAATAGCTCGCTTTAATTTGTATTTGCTGTCATTTCTTTCTTATAACTTGGAAAGACAATATATGAAGAATGTGTTAGCACACAAACACAAGTGGCCGACGAGTCACATGCAACAAACTTTGAGGCTTGGCAGAGGAAAACTCTGTTGCCCAACCAAAATTCACAGAGAGGAAAAGAAGATTATTAATTAAAGGGGAAAAAGGAGAGAAAAAGGATGAATAATTTTGAAACCTATAATTTTCAGAAGATTCGGAATAATCTTTGCTTATGAGTGCAACATACAGTTTCATGAGCTTTGGACTGCTCCCCCTATATAAACCCTACCATCATTTATTATTTGGCATTCTCAAGAGCTCTGTTGTTCTCTAATACTCTCTCTCTCTCTCTCTCTCTCTCTCTCTCTGTGTCCTACACTGAGCCACTTCTATGGCAAACATGAGAGGGTTTAGCTTTAGAAGCCTCGCGTTCATGATCTTCATTGTTTTGCTAGTTTGGTCGGCAAGTTTTGATACCTGCATTGCTAGGAGGGGCAAGCATTGGAGGCAGAGCAGATCAAACCCAGCTTCTCTAGCCAAGAAGAAAGGGAAAAGCCATGGCAGCAGCCATCACCAACACCATACTGGAGTACCAAAACCAAAAGCTCCTCCACATAAAGCTCCAGCATTACCTCCTCCTGCACCAAAAGAAAAGGCACCAAAACCAAGTCCACCACAGAAAGGTCCCACCACCTTTAATGTGCTTGATTTTGGGGCCAAGGGTAATGGCAAGAGCGACGATACAAAGGTATTAAGTTGCTTGTTACATAATATTAAGTTGGTACAAAACAGGTTTCAATTTTATCTTATTTTATATATATATATATATACACAAGAACAAGAGATTTCGTTGGCTAACAAGATCATAGAAAATTAAGGGGCAACAATATGGAATCTCTTTTCACGAAATATCACCTTCATATGCCCACATTTCACATGTATAGTCCACGAAACATGATTTGGCATTGTAAAAATGTTCATGCATTTCAGCGAGACTATTAACAACAATTTCTAACACATTTTGAGAGTGTTTCAAAGTATTTTTTTGATCGAAAATGCATAAATATATCAAAAAAAAAAAACACCAAAAAAAATTTTCTTTCCAAGAGTACATTACAGCTGCATTCAATAGAGTATTTTTTTTCTTCTTTGGTTCATACAAGTCCAAAGGTCAATTAAATTTTCAAAATTACATAACAGGACTAATTCTCTCCTTACCTTAAATCCCCATCCGTCCCCACCAGCCATGACTCGTGAGTTATATGCTCCACACTCCACAGTTCTTGCAACAATGCTGTGCACCAAATTGATTTCACCAAAATTACAGAATTACACATTGAAACAGCTCCAAAACACCGACAAATAATACAAAGGAAAAGACAGCAGAACCACCCCAAGGTGGGGTCCATTCCTTAAAAATGAACAAAAATTGTATACAGTTGGTTGACATTGTGTTACGGTGCTACGCAGGCATTCCAAGCTGCATGGGCAGCAGCTTGTAAGGTGGAAGCATCAACGTTGATTGTTCCAGCAGAATATGAATTCTTCGTGGGACCTATTTCTTTCTCTGGTCCGTACTGCCAAGCAAACATTGTATTTCAAGTAAGTGTCAAATACAGAATTTGTTAGCAGAGAAAACGACAGCAATTCATGTTAACGAATGATGATACGATGAATTTTTTTTTCTCAGTTGGATGGCACAATTATTGCCCCATCAAACGCCAATGCTTGGGGTAGAGGTCTCTTGCAGTGGCTTGAATTCACCAAGCTTGTCGGAATCACAATTCAGGGAAAAGGCACCATAGATGGGAGTGGCTCAGTATGGTGGCAAGACTACCCATTTGAAGATCCTATAGACAGTGAATCGGAACTCATTATTCCACTGAACAACACAGTACAACAACACCCACCAATGCCGGTAATTGGCTTCAATTTGTACCTTCCACTGCAATTATTATCTGCAGTATCTATCTCAATCTGATCATGCCTCTTTTCTGAATTGTGTTGCAGATAAGAAACGAGCTCAACGGGAAAATGCCAAGCATCAAGCCAACAGTATGGACTTCATGAAGATTTCTATCGCAATTCATGAGCAAGCACTTTATAACATGATTCACATGCTTTCTTTTTGCAGGCACTAAGATTTTATGGAAGTTTCAATGTGACAGTCACAGGCATAACAATTCAAAACAGCCCACAATGCCACCTCAAGTTTGACAACTGCGTAGGAGTTGTTGTGCATGATATGAGAGTCTCATCTCCCGGAGACAGTCCAAATACAGATGGAATCCACCTGCAGAACTCCAAAGACGTGTTAATTCGTAGCACAGATCTTGCTTGCGGTAATTACATTGATTGAAGATAAAAAATATTGTCATATCATATATTTAACTAGACAGTGTGGGGCTGTAGGGTGAACTTGACAAACAAACATAGGAGCTGAAGAGTCAAATAGAAGGTTAGAGGCATAGCCGCTACAAAAGGAATTTTTTAACACTTGATGCTACTGTTGAAATCAGAGACAAAAGAACGCCACATAATTTAGATAACTGGGATAAAAATTGGTACCACCTTATCCTTTTCGTGAACTTCCCATACAGACATTCAACGGCCACAGTTTATTTGACACATGGCAACCAACAGCCTCTACACTTTTGAGTATTTTGGCTGCAATTCATTTGACACATATCATACCCTAAATCATTATCAGTCCAATATAGGATTAGGTTTGCCCCCAAAGGCACAAGAACACACCTTTTGTTGCACGCCTCCAATTTTTCTTGTCTTTATCAGTGACCAGAACTTCTGCTTCCATCCTTTTTCTACTACTCTGCTTACTAGAAAAGCCTCACAATATATAGCATAATGTACCAGAAATGACAGCATTAGTACAAGATGACAACACCTCAAATATAGGTAAATGATTTGGAATCCAAGTAGGCAATGGAGTTTTGAACTCAAAGATAATTAATTTGAACTAGATAGCCGACCTAAGAGGTCCCTATGTCATAATCATTACAAAATGAAATGTTTAAATGTCATGCAGGAGATGACTGTGTTTCTATACAAACTGGATGCACGAATGTATACATACACAATGTTAATTGCGGACCAGGACATGGAATCAGCATCGGAGGTCTGGGAAAAGATAATACAAAAGCCTGTGTCTCAAATATCACTGTACGAGATGTTGTTATGCATGGCACAATGACAGGTGTCAGAGTTAAGACATGGCAGGTATTCTTAATATCTGCAATGCCATTTTATTCAAAATTTGCTACCTGCAACCAGAAATCTAGTTTGATTTGTAGGGGTTTTACAAACCAAAACACATTTTAAGCCACATAGACTGATAGTACATTGTATAATTAACAAAGATTTCAATCAAAATGAAGCTTTCAGCTTCGAAAGGTCCACGATATTTTAAATATTCTTGCACACACCCTTGTCTATTAAAAGCTTCAGAATGAGAACATTCTGAGACACCTTCTCTCTTTTGAAACTAGAATGAACATTCTAACTGAAACTTAAAACTCGGAGAGAGTTTCTTCAACATCTAAACATAATGTTCTGTCTTTTCGTATACATGATATTACCAAGTTCATTGGTTCAAGCAACTGCTGGAGCCATTTTGTATTTAGCTTACAAGGTTTCCATAACTAGATTGCAGTATTTCCAATTCAACCAAGTTGCTCAAGGTTTGACTCACATACAATTTCAACTATAACATCTGCAGGGTGGATCAGGCTCTGTGCAGGGAGTACTGTTCTCAAACATTCAAGTCTCTGAGGTTCAACTTCCAATCGTGATTGATCAATTCTATTGCGACAAAAGCAAATGCAAAAACCAAACGTCAGCAGTAGCTCTATCAGGAATCACCTATGAAAACATAAGAGGGACATACACAGTAAAACCTGTACACTTTGCCTGCAGTGATGCCCTACCATGCATGGATGTCAGTCTAACTACCATAGAGCTAAAGCCACTACAAGAACAGTATCACCTCTACGATCCGTTCTGCTGGCAGACTTTTGGAGAGTTGAAAACTCCTACCATGCCTCCAATTAGCTGCCTACAGATTGGCAAGCCATCAGGCAACCACCCTCAGAGAGATTATGATGCATGTTGATCTCAACCAGTCAACCATTGGTGTATTGAATTGTGTGGTTGGTATGATTTCCCAACCCCTGCACGCCATTAGTTTATTAGGTAAAGTTATATTTAGGCAACTGGGTTTTTAAGGAATCCTCCTTTAGCAATTAGCAGAATTATTTTATGTGAGAGTGTATACAAGCATTTACTATAGTAAGATATTAGAGTGTGAGGACGTCTGGTTTGCTACTATATATAATGGATTGTTTTAAACTGTAAAATTTAGTGCTTGATTAATATATGTTTAATAATAAAATATTCAATGGATATTCAAATTTTCAAGGTGACCGTATACAAAGGACTTCGATCATTGGAATAGCTTGACAAGGATCCTTCACAAACAAAGCTTGTAGCTCTTCTTCCCTTCCTAAACGCTCTCCTTCTCAATTGGAGAAACCCTAACTTCCTAAATCAGTAAATACTTACTCAATTTCAGGCTTATTAGTTCTCTTGAAAGTTAAAACCCCACAACACAAACTAAAGGTTTTACTTCTGTGGGTTCAGCTTGCACTAAAGTCCTAAAATTGCTATATAAATTACTAAAACAATCCCTCTCAATAAAGGAATCAATATAGCCATCTCCCAGACACCTCATCAAATAATATAAGTACAAATAGTCTCATTTACTGTAATATCAGTTTCCAGGCCTGTCCATTTTTGAAACCCCAGGCAAACCTGAATCTGTTATTTCCTTATTAAAGAATTACAGCTTCTCTGGAATTCGAATCTCAAACCTCACTAAACAAGCCCAAAATTAATTCTGCACAGTCCAGGAAAAAAAAAAAAAAAAACTCTTTCTTGCAGAGAAACTTGAAACTCCTACAGCACAGTTCCTACTATTAATTTCTTAAAAGATTTACTTCAATCAGATAAGAAGGTTGCTGCTACTATAAAAAGCATTCCTTCTATTCTTAATATTAACCAAAGAAAATAATAAAGTGGGGGCACCTAAGATCAACTTTCTGTGCGATGATGGAAAGCCTGAATGGGGTAATGTAAGAGTAAATAATTACTGGCCTGGAACATAAATCTTAATAATTTCAAAAAACCATGGAAGGAAAGACAGATGGGATTTAATCCTTCCAAGTAGCAATTGTGATGATAACTAAATCCACATGGAAAGGGAAGGTTGATGCATGTCAATATTGCAACCTGGGACTCACTCAACAAAATAAAGTAGAGTTGGTCGCCCTAATTTAAGGTAGCGTAGGTAAAACCTAATCAAGTGGTCAACTAAGAATTTCTATGGTCCATGGATTTTGATTATGTGAAGAGAAGATCTAATGTCACCCTTAAACATCCTTTCCAAGAAAGTTTGTCATTCTTGGTCCCTATGCTTCAGGGCTAACTACACAAGCATTTTATTACTAACAGGCTCAGCTCGAGAAAACAACAGGACAGCGAATTCATTCGATGCATACTGATACCACTCAAGAGTCATCAGAATATCCATTGTATATCAATCATAAAGTGTTTGTAATTCATTTAATTTGACTTCGGTCAAAACTTAACACTAAAATTACAAACAAGTCACAAAATTCAAAAAGGAGGTGTCAACAGGTTTCTGCATTTAAGTTGAAACATATAAAAAACTTAACAAGTGAAGTCACGTATAAGGGTAAAGTGATGAAGCAATTTAGATGATTACACAAGCATACAGAAGTTACATGCAAAGCACAAGAAATCAAGGCACAACTAGCTACAGTACAGGCAGCAAGTGAGTCCGGCTTTTAAATAATTCGTACTAACAGTTCCTATTAATCCAAAACAAAGCCAGAAACTAAAATGTAATGTAGCTTTGAACCCGAATCAATCTCATGGTTTTAGAAATTATACCTAAACAAGATCTGCTAAAATCCTCCTGCTTTGCAAATGGCAGCATCTGCTTGCTAAACCCAAGGTTTATCTTTGTTCTGCCATAACTTCTGATTTCCTCCTTTGAAACCTCACTCCAGCATCCATTTCTCTTAAACCCTTGCGAATAATCCTTGAAACGCTCTCTCTCTCTCTCTCTCTCTCTCTCTCTCTCTCTAAGCCCCCAATTTTCTTTTACTCAAAAACCCTTCCTTCTCTATCTTTCGACGCTGATACAAGTGGGCAGCGGACAGAAACCCTAAAGACCTTACCTATCGCAACATCCTTGCCCTTCATTTATCTTCTCAATGCAGCCCGTTGGATCAAGAAAAGAAGGCACGCTGACACACTATTGTGTCAGGCAGGATTGGAAGGGAGTGGCGTGGGTTATAATTTTGGCGTGGGATCCCGGGGTTGTCTCGTCTAGCATGGTTTGCAAAAGAGTTTTCTTCTTGTGGCAGAACTCAGAAGAAAGAGAGTAGACACAGCGTACTGAATGCCACAAAGAAGAGAGAAGAAGAAGAAGGGCTTCGGTTTTGGGCCTAAAGGGATTCAGGCCTTTGGTTTTAGGGCTTTTAGCGTACTTGATTTTTGGGTAAGCACGCGATTTGCGTTTGGGCCTACAATGATTCAGGCCTTTGGTTGTTGGGCCTTTTTGTTTTCTTCTTCCTTGGAGAAAAAATCCCCCACGATTTCCCCTTTATTGGACCAGTCGCTACAAATATTTGCCAATCAAGTCTTAGTTATTTACTTAGTCCTTGTATTTTATTTTAAATAATTATTCTAGTATCAAAAAGTAAATCAACGTTGAAAATCTTTATTTTAACAGTTTTTATTCCCAAAATACATCTTTTTCTAACCAAAGTTTTCTATTTGACCCCACTTCTGTTCTCTATTTCTTTTTTATTTTAAAAAAGCAATATAAATTAAAAACAAGCACGAAATTGATAAAAGGAATGAGTTATTAACATATTATAATTTCCCTTTCTTGCTCCTCCCCCCCTTCATCTCATGAATTATAACACTTGAACTCTCTGTCAAAATCCTTTTTTACTTCAAGGATTTTGATTTAAGATTCCCTGCTTGTCTTTTATTGATTAAATGATCTGTTTATATGTATAATTGTTCACGAAAACCCTTCTCCATTTATGGTTACAATATATTATTTGGATTTAAAAGTTTATTGATGTTGAAAATGACCCGTAATGGAACTCTCATGAATTATATTTTAAAAGAGAACAGAATTTCAAAAAAGAAAAAAGATTATCAAAATTATATTAGTGTTTAACCCTAGTGTAACTCAACTAGTCAGATGATGGATTTGTTCCCTTGAGATTACTAGTTCGAGTCTCACAAACTTTAGGTCCACTGAAGGTTTATGAAAAATTATAAAATGAGAGTTCAACTCTTATATTTCATTACTGATGAATGATATTTTTATATACAAGAAGAAGCTTCAATTAGCTCTTAAATCAAGGAAACTAAAATAGGATATAAATCGATATAAATCAATACAAATCAAGCAGTAAACCAAGGATGCTAAATATGGAAAATAAATATTGACAATTGACTTGCTAATATGCCCCCTCAAGTTGGAGCATGGAGGTTACGAATGCCCAACTTGCCAACAAGAAACGATAATTGATGGGAACCAAGAGCTTTGGTGAAGAGGTCAGCAAGCTGTAGTTTAGAAGAAATGTGTGCTGTAGCAATGGATCTTAATTTGATACAGTCCTGAATAAAGTGACAGTCGATCTCGATATGCTTTGTGCGTTCATGATGCACTGGATTAGCAGCAATATGAATGGCAGCATGATTGTCACAGTATAACTGAGCAGATGAAGAAATAGGAACCATCAAATCATGTAGTAAAGTGCGAAGCCAAATAATTTCACAAGCTGTAGTAGCCATAGAGCGATATTCAGCTTCAGCTGAGGAGCGAGAAACAGTAGTTTGTTTCTTGGTTTTCCAAGAAATAGGAGAGCAACCCAAAGTAATAAAGTAACCAGTAAGTGAGCGCGGAGTAACCGGACATCCAGCCCAATCGGAATCACAGTAAACATGAAGTTGAAGATCGGATTTTGATGGTAGAAAAATCCCTTGTCCAGGGGCAGATTTAAGGTATCGAAGGACACGAATAGCTGTTGCCCAATGGCCATGACGGGGTTGATGCATGAATTGAGAGAGAATATGAACTGAGTAACAAATATCTGGTCGAGTGATGGTCAAATAGATGAGTCGTCCAATAAGTCGACGATATGCACCAGGATTATCAAGAATAGCACTATCATCCAAAGCCAATTTGTGATCCTATTCCATAGGAAAAGTGAAATGTTTGCTGCCAAGGAGACCTGCCTCGTGCAAAATATCCAAGGCATATTTGCGTTGGGATAAGACTATGCCATCAGGAGATCGAGCCACCACTAGCCCAAGGAAATATTTTAGAGGGCCAAGATCTTTAATGTGAAACCAAGCATCCAGGTAATCCTTAAGTGCTTTAGTATGTGCACTATTATTGCTAGCAATAATAACATCATCCACATATACAAGCAATGCAGTAAAGGAAGTACCTTGACTATGCGTAAAAAGAGAAGTATCTGCTTTTGATTGAGTAAACCCAAACTGAAGGATAGCATTGGAAAATTTAACAAACCATTGGCGTGATGCCTGCTTCAGACCATAAAGGGATTTGCGAAGACAGCACACACGATTGTCAGCGGAAGACAAGTATCCAGGTGGTGGTGTCATGTACACCTCCTCATCAAGATCCCCATGTAAGAAAGCATTATGAACATCCAGTTGGTGCAATTCCCATGATTTGGCTACTGTTACTGCCAATAAAGTTCGGACTGTGGTGAGTTTTGCTACTGGAGCAAAAGTTTCAGTATAGTCAAGTCCGTCAATCTGTGTATAACCCTTGGCCACTAAGCGAGCTTTGTATCGCTCAATTGTTCCGTCAGAATGGTATTTTATCTTGTAAACCCATTTGGAACCAATGGGTTTCTTTCCAGGTGGCAAAGGCTCTAAAGTCCATGTATGATTTTGTTCAAGTGCCTCTAATTCTTGCTGCATTACTCCTCGCTAATGAACATTTTTAATGGCCTGTGTATAGAATTTTGGCTCATCATGTTGAGTGATGGCCGCCAAAAAGCTAGCATGTGAAGTAGTGAAATTAGAATATGAAAGAAAGTGTGATAGTGGATAAGACGTGCCTGAGGATGCATGATTGGAAGAGGTGAACTGAGATGTATATAGCTTTGGCAACTCAACACGAAAGTCATGGAAGCGAGATGGCAATTTTGTAATGTGTGAGGGGCGTGTGGTTGGTGGTATAGGAGGTTGAATGGTAGTGGAAGTGGCAGGTGTGTCTGTAGGTAATGCAGGTATATCAAGGTGGTCAGTAGGAATTGTATGATCTGTGTGTGGAGAGGGTGGTTCTATGTGTTCAGTGGTCGTATTTGGAATAGGTTCAATGGAGTCATGGTCAGGAACAGGTAGAGGTATGGGTACATTCGTAGATTGAGAAGATGAGGAATGTGATGGGAGATGTTGGTGATTGTAAGGAAAAATGTGTTCGTAAAACATAACATCTCTAGAGATAAAACTCTTATGTGTATGTAAGTTATAGACTTTATATCCTTTGTGACCATAGGGATATGCAATAAAGAGACATGTTGTGGCACGTTCAGAAAATTTGTCTTTTGATCGAGGCAGAACAGATGCATAACAAAGGCATCCAAACACACGAAGATGTGAGTAATTAGGTTTGCGGGAAAATCGAAACTCATATGGACTCTGGCCAGACAAAAGGGGGGTAGGAGTATAATTAATTAGATACACAGCTGTTAGAATGCATTCCCCCCAGAACTTAATGGGTAAATTTGCTTGGAATCGTAAGGCTCTTGCAACGTCAAGAATATGTCTATGCTTACGTTCTACGACTCCATTTTGTTGGGGTGTAGAAACACAAGAAAATTGAGTTACGATCCCATGTCGTTGATAATATAAGTGAAGCTTATGATTAGTAAATTCAGTTCCATTGTCACTACGAATTGTCTTAATTGTTTTTCCAAATTGTCGAACTATCATGGCCATGAAGAAAACCAACCTAGTATAAACTTCTGATTTAGCTTGCATCAAATAAACTCATGTAGTTCTGTTGTAATCATCTACAATACTTAAAAAATAATGAGCCCCGGATAAAGATGGAGTTTGATATGGCCCCCAAACATCACAATGAATTAACTCATAAGGTTCATTTTTTTGATAGCACTAATAGGAAAGGAAGATCGAGCTTGTTTAGCGCGATGACAAGAGTCACAACATTTATTAAAAGACTTAAAAGAAAACGGACCTAAATCCTTGAGAAGAGACAGCCTATCAAAAGATAAATGTCCAAGACGTTGATGCCATAGAGAGTAATATGCAAATTAGAAGTAATGTTGGTTGCTGCTGCTACAGGAATTTTGAGTGCCCGAAAGTAATAAAGACCATCTCGCAATTCACCCATTCCAATCAACTTCCTCGTGGGTAGGTCCTGTAAAACACAGAAGGAAGGAAAAAAATGAGCAACGCAATTTAATGCTTTAGTTAATTTGCTGATAGAAATAAGATTGCAGGAAAATGATGGTATGTGAAGGACATCTTTTAAAGTAATAAGATGGGTAAGGGAAACATCTCCAAGTGACTTTGCTGGCACAAAGGATCCATCTGGAATTTTAATTGGCATGAAATGAGGAATAGTTGTGTGGGAAGAGATGAATTTTTCTTGAAAAGTCATATGGTCAGAGGCACCAGAATCCAAGATCCATTCATCTTCATTGCCGGGTAGAAAAATTGCATTACCCGCAAAGTTAGTTGTACCCACAAAGTTGGCTGTAGAGGCATGACTCTTGTCAAGGTTGAGCATAGATATGAGTTGGGCATACTGTTCATTCATCAATCCAGTAATTGGAACAGTATTGTTACCCTCAGTTTTCTCCATGTGTTGCGTATTGTTGGCTGTCTTTGGCTTTAATGATTTCTTGCCTTTGTCTCACCATTCCGGATAGCCATGTAGTTCAAAACAAGTTTCTTTGGTGTGCTTCATCCTTTTGCAATGGTCACAAAATAGCTTGGAGAGGTCACGGTTACTTGTGAATTTGCGATTGTTATTGAATTTGCTGAAGTTGTTTGTCAAGATTGCTGCTGCATCAACAGAAGGCAATCGCGTCTCTACTATTAACTGTTGTCGTTCTTCTTGGGCTACCTGTGCATAAACATGAGATAAAGAAGGCAAGGGATCTGTATTCAAGATTTGAGAACGGACTGTTTTGTATTTGTCATTCAAACCCATTAAAAACTGGTGCACTTTTTCTTTTTCTCTTTCTGCAGCAAGCGCCTTTGCTGAACCGCAGGTACATGGTGGGATTTGTGAATAAGTGCTGAGTTCATCCCAAATGCCTTTTAATTTGGTATAATATGCTGAGACAGTCATTCCTCGATGCAAGGTATTCATCATCTCAGTTTTCAATTGATGAATTCGAGAAGCATTACCTTGTGAAAAACGTTCTTCTAAGTCTTTCCATAATTCTTCTGCTGTCATAAAAAATGCCACACTATCATGTAGCGTAGGATGAAGAGAATTAAAAATCCAAGAAAGGACCATTGAATTGCATTTGATCCATGCAGACTCTTCTTTTGAACCAGATGATGGACGAGTAATA
>Ga0325401_1003774_pt1 | contig 14034 bp, 15 predicted proteins | sample PopdelMetagenome_FD_205666 | JGI IMG/M metagenome (GOLD analysis project Ga0325401, IMG submission 205666) | Populus deltoides microbial communities from Bellville, Georgia, United States - Xylem-PdKOR-R2 | ecosystem: Host-associated > Plants > Phyllosphere > Stem > Wood/Secondary xylem | place...
TCATATATTTAATTATCTTGGCCAACTTCCAAACTTGATGGTTTGTGTTCATAATAGTTTGTAAAATATTATTTATTGCACTAGTCATCTCTTTAAATTCCGAAGAATAATCACTTGCCATTTATGTATTTTGTTTTATACCTTTGGAAGTTAGAGTTATAGAAAATGTTGGAGTAGATGATAACGGACCTTGTGTTCTTGGTGTTTATAGAGCTCTTTCACAATCATAAGGATGAAAGTTCTCTAAATGAATATTATTTACCTGCATCTCATCAATGTCATCAATATTCATTTCTCCTCTCTCGCTATCCCATATTCAAACCTTTTCACTAGCACTCTTGACTTTAATTTCATTTACTATATCTTTCTTATACATCTCTCTCTAAAATTGTCCAAGTGATGAATAGGTTTTCCTTGAATAAGTCTTAGCTTAGGGTTGGCCTTGTAACAATAAATAAATAAATAAAATAAGTTAAGATAATTTTAACTAATAAATGCATAATAATGAAAATATGACAAGTGAATTATAATATTCATACCTTCAATAAAAAATTTCAAACGTCTATTGGAGCCTTAAATGTTTTGGTAGTGTCATTCTATCTAATTATATTTTTCAAGTCGATTGCTTTTTCTAAAACCATTTACTCTTTAAAAGTTTTCAAATGATTCAACACTTTTGTCCTAGAGATGTTCAAAGAAAATCTTTCATTGATTTTCGCTATCACTTTCCTGTAAGCTTCAGAAGAAAAGGTTTTCTCTTCCTTTTGACCCTTATTCTTTTGTTCTTTAAGAATTTCAAGCATAACCTCATCCATTTCTATGGTCCATCTCAATATCTATCACTCATTTCCACCTTCTGCCTCAATAACATCCTCCGCATCCATAGCACCACCTATTATTAAAATGTCACATGTAACACTCTTTAACTTACATTATTGAAGAAAACAAAAGGACAAGCAAACAAAAACAAATTTAAGGCTAAAATAATGCAAAATAATTCAATAAACATTATAATAAAAATACATAAAAGTTAAGCATCCAATCTAAATTTTAGGATATTTAAAAGAACTAATTCAAAGTAAAATACAAACATACATAAACTCAAGTTCTTATCAGAAGCAATGGTAAAAAAGACAAGTTTAAGTTGAGATGTGTTATCATGCCATATTTTGATCAAGATTTTACTATAATAAATAAGTTGGACACAAAATATAGGAGAGCTAAAACCAAACTCAAAGACCTTAAATCCCACAAAAACCCAAAAACACTAAAAATCTCTCACCATGCTCAATTGATCACAAAGAGCATAATATTAAAAAAATCATAGAAATCTTAAATAGTAGTGACTTAAACAAGAATGAATTTCTCATTTTCAACCCCTCAAAACTCACGCAAGCTTAATTTTCTTTCAAAGTGCTTTTTAATATAGGTGGCTCTAAAGAACTCATCTCATTCTATTTAAACCAAGGAATAGCTAACGTAACCAATGAAAGAGTTTTTCAACCCAAGTCACTTATGTTGTCTAGTGGATTTTAAAAAAGAGCTACTAAGATATAAATATATGTACCAAAAGAACCATACAACTTCTATTTGGTTCAAGTCATTTGACAACAATCTTTATTTATGCTTGAATATAATCAAATAAAATAAAATAGTTGAAATCTTTCTTCAGCTTTTCCACCAAAGCCACAAAGGATGCTCAACTAATGCAAGCATTAAACAAGTCTCAAACATGCTATTATATGACACAAAAAAAAGGTTTCTTCCATATATCATATGGATTATCCAAAGTGCTAAAACTAGCTCGATTCGACCTACCAAATACACTAGACATGCATAAATCCATGGTCCGTAAACTTTAACAACCCAAAGTATGAAATTTGTCCAAAAAAGAAAACCCTTTCTTTTCATATGCTTTGGCCATGTATCTTTTAACCTAACAAAACTAGAATTTTTCAAAGAAGAAGAAACAATTGTAGCACCCGTAATAGTTGACCATTTAGGGCATGAAGTTTTATAGCTTACCTTTCTTTCATGTTAGTTAAAGCACATTTGCTGACTTTTAAAACTCTACATTTAGTAGTATTTAAACTCATAATTATAAAAAAGACTAAGAGAAATATTTTTTTTCAAATCAAGAACATGTAAAACCCTGAACGAAGTTCTCACCAAACTATCATGCATCCTGACTTGAATAGTTCATGTACCAATTATTGCTTAAAACATAATTATCAAGCATAACAACTCTATCTTCATAAGACTCATATGTGTAGAACCAATCCTTGTTAATGCATATATAATGGAAACAAGTGGACTATAAAATCCAATCATCTTGGAACTTTTCATTATTGGTTATAGAAGAATATACTCAGACTCATAATGAATACTAAGTGCATCATTGGCCTCTCTGAAGCTTTTAAAACTACATGATCATTTCTCATTCTCTAATTTCTTTTACTCTCATAATTTTTTTCTTTTTATGTCCCTTTTGACGACATTAATTACAAGTGACATTCGTATGCAATTGAGACTCACTAAATTTGTATCTATTGTTATGAAAATTGTTTTTTTCATGTCCTACCATTTACAACAAAATCCTAGTAATAAATATCAACGAGACCACTATTATTATGCCTATTAACCTTTTTTAGACAATAAGTAGATTTTGACTTACTTCATTAATCAAAATGACATCTTTACCATATAGAAAGGTTTTTCTAACGTATTTACAAGAGACTGGTAAGGAATGTAACAATATAAAAGGCTTTATCTTCATGTTCAATCATAATATTAATAGACTTGAAATTCATCATAATAGAATTAAATTCATCTAAATGAGTCTTAATTGATGTACGATTCATCCATAACATTTATAAAATGATGCTTTAAATACATATGGTAAGAGCTTTTTTCATATACAAAGAGTCTAATCTGAGCTATAAATTAGCATCAATATTTTTGCCAATAACCTCATGCAAAGCCTTATTAAATAAACAAAAGTATATGATCACCTAAGCCTTCTCATCCATATTTGTCTTTCAATCATCTATAATCTATGCATGTATTTTCTCCTTATTTAACAATGCTCTTTGCAGCACCTATTGTATCATAATTACTCACATCTTCAATTTCTATTACCTAAAACTATGAATTTGATCAAATTTATCCATCTTAAATTTCATTAAACCTATAAAAATCAAGGAGGCTAAAAGAAATAATTTTTTTCTTTAAATCACTAACATGTTGAATCTCGAATGAATTTCTTACCAAACAATCATGCACCCTAACTTAAATAATTCTTATCCTAGTTGTAACGTCCTAATTACCGGGACAACACACCAAATGTAATATAGAAAAAACATGGTAAATCTTTTTTTTAAATCAAAACAAAATCATGCAAAGTTTTACCAAAATTTCTACTGAAATTTCAGCAGAGTCTCCCCTATATTTGGAAGTCCCAAGTCATCGACAAACAACCTGTTACACTTCTATTGGTCATTATCTATTTATGACCCAATCATTTTGGATCTCAATTTCAACAACCCAAATTAGTACAACCACAATTTCTTAAACATCAATATAATAAAAACAAAGTATTAATTATTACTTAAATAAGAAAACAAACATACATGAAAAATATAGATACATGAAATATAAGCTAAGTTAAACATTCAATTTAAAAGATGTTATTACAATTCAAGTCATGACAGTTTCTTGAGATACGAAATACACAAGCATCCATCTAGTCTTAGATAACAAAAGGATAAAAAGATCTAAAAATATCACTCTTGTCGTGATTATGACGGACTTGAAACAATTATAACATTGAAAAATAATTTTTATGAAAAATGATATTAACATTTATAATCAAACAATTTATTTAAGACTAATATACATTCATATTCTTTACAATTTCCCACTTAATCCCCCTTTTTAATATTTTTGGATTTCTTCCTTCTAGATTCACTAACATTTTCCATTCCACTCTTAATTTTCCCACCAAAGTCGTATGTTAATATCGAAGGACAATTCCTTCCAAAATACTGATACCAATTCAATGGTATCATTATCTATCCTTCACTAGTTCTCTAACCAAATCTCCTTTTTCTTTTCTTTTTCCCATGAGCTTTAGAATGATAATGCCGATTTCATTAGTATCATTAGTCTCCCTTACTAGGACTAACTAATCAAGTTTGTTGTAAATGTCAATATCAATATAACCCATTAATATCATTAACTATTTCTAACCCAAAATAGTTAATTAATCCTCAACAGTACTTCGAGATATTTTCAGAAATGTTGATGTTAAAGATCCTTGACATCATTAGCTTTCACACCAAGAATAACTAATTAAGTTTCATAGAATTGCCAATATCGATGACATTTATTGATATCATTAACTATTCTTAACCCGGATAGTTAATCAAGTTCAATATCCCCCATGATCCAAAGTGATCATGTTGTTGTTAATGGACCCTGTTAATATCATTAGTCTCCTGTACTCGAGACTGGCTAATCAAATCCAGGAAAAAAGCCAACATCAATGGAGCCCATTAATATCATTGACTATTCCTAATCGGAGTAGTTAATCAAATCTATCTTCATTTATCATCTGTTTCATTAGTTGTTTCTCCTTTTGGCAACGTATTTATGTATACAATCTGATAATAAAACAAAATTTCATAATTATGTATATTTACGAAGGTTATAGGTATAGGACACTTACCAACTACAGAAGCTCGGTTTGCGCTCAATTGTTATTGTTGTGCCGCTCCTATGGTCCCTCCTGTATTCACATGTATTCCACATTATTTGCTATTCAAGCTACATTTCTCATAATAATAATAATAATGACGATAAATGTTGACTTCCTTTCAATAATTTCTTCCTTCACATTTATGTTTCTCATTACATCCCTTACGATCATTTTTCTTTATTTAATCATGACTTATTTTCTTAGAACGCTAAAACACAGTACTACATATTTTCTGAAGGGAAGGAAACCCGATTATGCTCCTAACACATCTAAATCTCCCATTTTAGCAACTTGTCAAATCTGTCAACAGAGGTTGTAATCTGACCTCTACTCAGTGTGTGTGTGTGTGTGTGTGTGTGTGTGTGTGTGGAGTTCTAGAGCACCAATTTAAGCAAGGTAAGTGTCGTTGGAAAGCTAACATCCTTAGCCATAACTTCTATGAAGAATCTTTTTCCAAATTGTATCATTTTTAGGCTCGAATCCTCTCTAAAAATTAAGGAGATGAATCTGTCTAGTTTTCATCAATGGTTTAAATGAACCTTCAAACATCCTCATTTCCCACACTCCTTCCAAAACAACCATTTCTACATTATATGTATGGTAACCTCACTAAATATGACTTCCCAAGAATCGCTTAAGCTAATTCACCCTTTTTTTGTGTAAAATGGTCAAAACTATTTCAAGAAATTTGCGCACTATAGGATTCCACATTTACTATACATTTTGCAATTCGTCCTAAGTCAAACAATATGCTACACATTATGGCCAATAGATTCATTTCTACCTTACATAACACATGCTTTCGATTTAGTTTTACAAATGGCTTTCGTCAAATTTTATGGTTTTCCATTTAAAACTATTCTATAACACATAATCTATCCATTATTAACATATGAAATCTCAGAAACTACTCTCTCTTTAACCTTGCTTTGGTTAAAACTTGGCTTAAGGGAACCAAGGGTTCTCTTCTCCTTCTCATGCAATAATTATCCTTCCTAACCATTTTTCATATTATAACAACACATCACAAGAAATTAACAAAGATGTAACACCCCACCTCACTAGCAAGATATTGTCCGCTTTGGGCCTCCCAATCCACCCAAATCCAGGGCTTCCACCTAGGTCCCCCTCACGAGTTTGTTCTTGGCAGCCACGCATGACCCCAAAACGCGTCTTACTAGTTAAGGTGAGCATGCACTTATAAGGCCCTGGCTCTGGACGCTTGCTTCCGATGTGGGATCTTACAATCCCCCCACCTTAAAACGAGCTGTCCTCGGCTCTGATACCAAATGTAACACCCCACCTCACTAGCAAGATATTGTCCGCTTTGGGCCTCCCAGTTTACCAAAATCCAGGGCTTCCACCCAGGTCCCCCTCACGGGTTTGTTCTTGGCAGCCACGCATGACCCCAAAACGCGTCTTACTAGTTAAGGTGAGCATGCACTTATAAGGCCCTAGCTCTGGACGCTCGCTTCCGATGTGGGATCTTACAATCCCCCCACCTTAAGACGAGGCGTCCTCGGCTCTAATACCAAATGTAACACCCCGCCTCACTAGCAAGATATTGTCCGCTTTGGGCTTCCCAGTCCACCCAAATCCAGGGCTTCCACCCAGGTCCCCCTCAGGGTTTTAAACGCGTCTTACTAGTTAAGGTGAGCATGCACTTATAAGGCCCTGGCTCTGGATGCTCGCTTTCGATGTGGGATCTTACAATCCCCCCACCTTAAGACGAGGCGTCCTCGGCTCTGATACCAAATGTAACACCCCGCCTCACTAGCAAGATATTGTCCGCTTTGGGCCTCCCAGTCCACCCAAATCCAGGGCTTCCACCCAGGTCCCCCTCAGGGTTTTAAACGCGTCTTACTAGTTAAGGTGAGCATGCACTTATAAGGCCCTGACTCTGGACGCTCACTTCCGATGTGGGATCTTACAAAAGAAAACCACAAATTCTTCTCTTTTCACTCACTCCCTTAATGGTCAGTCACCTTTGATCTCTTAACCATTGACTTTTCTTTGGTATTCCTACATAATTTCACATCCAAAGAAACCTACAATACCCTAATTGATCCAATTCCAACCAATTTTACATTTCCTCTAAATTTTGCTCAAGATAAATACACAATTTATAATCGAACTTAAATTGGTTCGTATAATCAAGTTTAGGGCTCCTTACTTGGGGATAATTTAGACTTTGATTCTTAACCGGTTGAAAAATTTCAACTCCTCCCTTATACACACTAGCTGACCCTCTCCCTATTTTCCCCTCATAATTTCTTCACTTGTTTCTTGCTAATTCCCTCGCCAAATGGTGTTTTCCCTACCAATCTATCTAAAACTTGTATAATCTTGATGAATTTTGGTGTTTCTCTCTCAATGTTTTTATGGAAAGCTCTAGAATTTTTCCTCTCCTATTGTGTCCATGCCACTAGCCTTAAGAAGAAGAAAATGAGGTATTTATGGTCTCATTCTTCTTAATTACACTTTGACCCTATTCCTTTTCCTTTTTTTACAATTTGAGTTATACTTTTTTTGTCTTTTATAATTTTTTTAGTTTATGTATTAGTTTATTCTGAGGGTTTACACTAGTTGTTGCTTGAACGTAATTATCAAGCATCACAATTCCATATGCAAAAGACTCATATGTGGAGAACCAATCCTTGTTAGGACATCTATAATCGGAACAAATGGACTCTAAAATTCAATCATCTTGGAACTTCGCATTATTAGTTATAGAAGAATAAACTCGAACTCTTACTTAGTATCAAATACAACCTTTATCTCTTATGAGTTTTCATAATCTCATGATCCCTACTCATTCTCTAAAATATCCTTTTCACTATCAAACAATTTTTTGTATGCCATTTTTGACAAAATTAATTATAAGTGACATTATTATGCAATTGAGACTCGGTAGACTTGTATTGTAACATCCCCCATTCCAGGATAAAAACAACACTATCATGTCAACCGAAAACAAAGTAATTTTCTTTCCTTGTGTATATATATATTCACGGCCTCAACCTTTCTTGGATCCACAAGTATTCCTTCCGTAGATATTACATGGCCCAAAAATACCACCTCCTGGAGCCAAAACTCACACTTATCTAGCTTGGCATATAATTGATTCTCCCTTAAGGTCTGTAGCACAACCTTTAGATGTTGTTCATGCTCTAAGTGAGAGTTTGAATAAACCAAGATATCGTCAATAAATACAATCATATATTGGTCCAAGTAAGGTCGAAACACCCGATTCATCAAGTCTATAAACATGGTCGAAGCATTGGTTAACCCGAAAGGCATCACTAAAAACTCTTAATGCCCATAACGGGTTCGGAATGTAGTCTTTTGTATGTCTTGTTCCTTAATTCTCAACTGGTGATATCTAGATCTCAGATCTATCTTAGAGAACACCCTAGCACCCTTCAATTGATCAAACAAGTCATCTATTCGTGGAAGGGGGTACCTGTTCTTCATCGTCACTTTATTCAATTGACGATAATCGATGCACAAACAAAAGGTGCCATCCTTCTTTTTTACAAACAATACTCCCCAGGGCGAGTTACTAGGCCGAATAAAGCCTTTATCTAATAATTCCTGAATGTGGACCTTCAGTTCTGCCAATTCCATAGGTGCCATCCTATAAGGAGACTAGGCTATATGAGAAACTCCTGGAATAGTTTCTATGGAAACTTCAATTTCTCTAACTGGAGGTAATCCAGGCAACTCTTTTGGGAATACATTTTGAAACTCTCTTACAACAAGAATACTTGTCAAATCTATGCTACCCTTTTCCAACTCTTTTTCATGGGCTAACCAAGCAGAACAACCCTTCCTCAGTAATTTTATAGCCACCAAGACTAAGATTACACAACTTGGAATTACTTTTCTTTCCCCTTTAAACACTACTCTTTTATCACCTATTCCTTGGATTGTCACCGTCTTGGTGAAACAATCCACTTGTGCCTTATGTTTACTTAGTCAATCCTTGCCCAGAATTACATCAAAATCATATAGCTCTAACAGCATAAGATCTACCCTCAATTCTAAGATCTACCCTCAATTCTAACCCTCCAATATATAATTTTACCCCTATATAAATATCATCAATATGCATATTCTCCCCTAGAGGTGTACTAACCGTCACTTCTACACCCAAGTTACTAGATAACATATGCAAGTTATTCACAATTCTATAAGTTACAAAGGAATGATTAGCTCTAGGATCAATTAAAGCATAAACTTGCATCGTATCTAACTGTAAAGTACCTGCCACCACATCAGGTACAGCTCCCACATCCTCGTAGGTCATGTGATATACCCGACCCTAAGTCCTCCCTTCCTGATTTCTAGGCCTCCCACGAGTAGCACTTGTCCCTGACTGGGTAAGCCTGATAGGACGATTGACTATCACCGATTGCTGCTGGCTCTGAATCTCAATCCTCTGACTATGGGCTCCCTTGGTAATTCTACGAGGACAATCCTTATTCCTATGACTTATGTCCCCATAATAGTAACAGCCTCTTTCTACATGCGGGCACTCTTTCCATCGATGCCCCTCACCTCTACAAATATAACATCTCCTCGGTATCGCAGAGCAATCTCTAGGGTGTCGCTGCTCACACCTCTGACAAAATAGATATACTGGTTCCTTTTGCTCTGTAGACCCTCCAACAGTTTTGACTCCCTGTCTAGACTGTCCTCCCCAAGCTCCTCTTCCACTGACCCGTCTAGATCCTCCTAAGCTCCCTCCTAGGATAAAACTCCTGTCCCTTCTCTGGAACTGACTTGATGATTGTCCGCTCTTCTCTTTCTTTGGGAGAGGAGGTCTCCCAGTCAAAAACTTAAAATCTGTAGTCTTAGATCCAATTACCTGACCCTACTCGACCACTAGTTTCGGGGTATCCCTTATTACCCTCTCCATACCCTGAGCTGCCCGTACCAATTCCCGCACAGACTAAAACTACATGGCTATTAATATCATCCTTAGTTCCTGCCTCAGTCCATCACAGAACCTCTCCACCCTGTGGCGCTTTGTGGGAAGGTAAGTGGAGGCAAAAGCTGCCAAGTCCTGAAATCTCCTCTCATACTCCAAAACTATCAAATCTCCTTGCCTCAAATCCAAGAACTCTTGTTCTTTCTCCTTCATATGTTTCCAGGAATAGTACCTCTCCTCAAACTCTTCATGAAAGTCCCTCCATCTCAATACCTCCCCTGATCTCCTCTCTCTAATGGTCTCCCACCAAGAGTGGGCACTATCAACCAATAGTTGAGTCACGCAATCCACCCGTAGCTCCTTTTGCACCTACATTTAATTTATAACTCTTTCCACTTTCCTCAGCCAATGCCCAGCTACCTCAGCATCCTCTTCACCACCGTAAGTCATACAACCCATCTCTCTCATACCCTTCACCCATTACACCATGGTGACTACTCCCCCTGATCTAGGAGCTGTGCTGGAGGCTCCCGCTACCATTCCTGCTACTACACAGCTACCTCAGCATCCTCTTCACCACCGTAAGTCATACAACCCATCTCTATCATACCCTTCTCCCATTGCACCATGGTGACTACTCCCCCTGATCTAGGAGCTGTACTTGAGGCTCCCTCTACCATTCCTACTACTACAACTCTCACTATATGTTCCATAAAAGCAGGATCTGAAAATGGGTTTGATCCAACTACTGGTTCCACTGGTGGGGGTATATTATCTCCCCCCCGTCTGTCTGATACCTTAGGCATGGACACATCTACCTAACGGGACAACGAATCATCTCGAAGTCTCACTGACTCGCCACCTTCAGAGTACACTGATGTTGCAGGTATATGAGAGGAGGTGTCTGCCAAGGGATCCCAGTCTGGATCACTTTCATTTTGAAAACTCTGGTCACTTCCTCGAACTGGGGATGGATCAGTCCTGGCTCTTTACCTTGTTCTCACCATCCTGAAACACATTTCAAAATCATATAATCATTTATGTCCCTGGAATAGCAACCTGAGCTCTGATATCAAACTGTAACATCCCCCATTTCGGGATAAAAAATAACACTCTCATGTCAACCGAAAACAAAGTAAATTTTTTTTCCTTATATATATATTCATGATTTTCATATTAAACTCTACTGAAATTTCGACAGAGTCACCCTTATACCGGAAGGTCCTAAGTTATCGATATGTAACCTATTTACACTTCTAATAACTCGCATCTCATAAATGTATGTTAGTCCAAATGTGGCGATCCCCTTACCCGGGATCCTAACATACACTAAATGTATGTTAGTTTACGCCTCAAATCACACTTCTTATATTTCATTTGTCAATGATAATTTCATCACTTAGCAATTCACACAACAACCTTTCCCCTTAAGTACACATACATTCAGTAATTCACATTTCACATCGGTAATATATATTAAATAATGGAATTTAACTAGAAGGTAAATGTGCGATTCACCTACTATAATAGAAGCTCTACTCGTGCTCCCCTACTGCTGCTTTGCACCATGCCTGCAGTCCCTCATACAAATCACAAGTTTATCTCGTAAATTTTTCCTCACTCAAGGATATGTTTTATAATAACGATATCAACAACCAATAAGTCTTTCTTTCAGTCATTTCTTAATATTTTATGTTTTTTTCATTTAACCCATTATTATTGTCGTTCTTTGTACAACCCCAGTTATCATTCTTTTCTTTATATTTGAATTGTTACTGTTCAACTGTTACTGTCTCGTTTTTGAACTGTTACTATCTGACCTCTCCTTAGAGTTTTAACTATATCTAGAGTTATAGAACTCCGATTCAAGCAAGATTAGTCTCGTTGGAAAGCTAAGACATGAGGCTACAAGTTCTATGTTTAAGGAGAACCTAGTTCTGCCTCTAAGATAGTTAAAATTGCTCATCAACAAACACTTGGACTGTTATTGTCCAACTATTACTGTCTTGTTTTTGAACTGTTACTGTCTGACCTCTCCTCAGATTTTTAACTATATCTGGAGTTATAGAACTCAAATTTATAATTTAACATCCAAGTATCAATTCATAATCGACTTTAAAACAACTCATAAGACCATGTTTAGAATATCTTACCCGGTACAAATCAAGGTCTCGATCCCTCATTTTCTTTCTAATGATAGCCGGCCCTCCCCTCTTCTCTTCTTGTTTAATTTTTCTTGTTAATCCTTTGCTTATTAGTATTTATTTTACCTATAACCCTTAATCTTGGAAGGGTTCTTGAAATTTGGTGTTTCTCTCTTGATCTATAAAAATAGATACCAAAACTCCCTCTCTTCTTTCTTCACGATAGTTGCAGATTTGTTTTTGGTAAGAAGAGTAGTATTTATACTCTATAATTATTCTTATTTGCATTCAGACCCCATTTTCTTTAAGTGTATTCGTTTTGCCCCTACTTTTTTTTAGTTTAGTTTATTTTCTTTAATTTAATCCAGCCTTGATTTTTTCTCGGGATTTATATGTATCTACTATTAAAAAAATCCCTTTTCTACACCCTACCTCTTACAACCAAAGCCTCATCATAAATATCAATGACACCACCACTAATGTGCATATCAATGTTTTTTTAGACAATATGGAATCTTTGACTTCATTAACCAAAATGGCATATTTACCATATAAAAGGTTTGCCTACGATATTTTTAATAGGCTGGTAGGGAATGAACAATTTAAAGGCTTAATATTTAATGAGAATCGAAGAGCATCACTAAAAGATCCATTAGAGGTATCAATTAGGATATATATAAAGCTACAAGTGGAATTTTACTACGATTCCAATTGGGATGAAAACTAAATATCTCAAGATTTTCATCTTATATGGTAAGCTTATTAACTCATCTAGATAAGAGAAAGCAATATGTTTAAATTCAGGCTTGAAATCTACCTACAAACAAGGAAATTCAGAAAATGTGTTTTTCATATGATTTATGGATACTTACATGACAAAGAGTTAATTACATGTTTGATCCTTGTTTTGCATGGATTCCTTATTTTTCAAGAAGACCAACTAGGCAACAATTCTTGTTTTGCAAGGATTCATTTTGCAACAACAATTCTTATTATTGAAGGACAATAAAGATAATTTTGAGCTTATTTTCTTCATATAAGTTTTACGCCAACAAGCATAATTTTTTATGACTGTTGGATCAGACTAGAATTTGGCCCCAAGATTCTAAAGGCTTTATTTTATATAATTTAAAACTTTTTTAGTGATTGAAAAATAATAAGGTTTTATGATAAAGCTTAGAAGCTACTATGCAAGAATTACATTACTTTTCTAGTTGGTTTATTACTCTTTTTTTCTATTTTATTTTAAAATATTTTTTTATTTTTTAATGACACAATCCAAGAAATGTCAAATTTAGATTTTGACATAAAATTTTCTATGGTTTAGTTTACGCTATCGAGCATAACTTTCAACTCGACCATTGAATTAAGCTAAAATTTTTACAAGAGTTTTAAGACAAACTTTTCTACTTTGGGTTAAGATTTCAGTTTAATCAAAGTTTAGGAAGGGGTTATTTAAAGGGAAATATATATTGCTTTTATGGCTTCAAGTTTTGGCAGTTATGATGTTTTGAATAAACAAGATTTATTTTTTATTTGGCATGTTGCAAACAACCTCGCTTTGCATGAAGAAAAATTATACACTAATTTATCAAAAATTAAATGGCTTCATGGCATTATTTGTATACTTTAGGTTTTAGGTACAGGGTTATCTTCGGGTCAAATTTTTTTTTCAATACCTTCGGTTATTAGGTATAGGGTTACCTTTGGTTTAGGGTTTCAAATCTGATGTTCAGCTTTTATAGGTTGGTTTTCAATTTCATTGTTGGTTGCATGATCACAAGGTTCGCATCACTTGGTATCAAAGCAAGGCTTTAAAAAATCAAGTTATATCGTTTATTTTCTTCCTGTTATTTTTGGATTTCTTAACTTTTATTGTCTTTGATTTGATTTTCAATTATTTCTTGTCTAGAGCTGAGTAGTTTGTATATAGGGTTTCTTGATAAAAAAAATCATATTACATTAATTTTTCTGTCCAGATTAGCCACGTTAGTTTTTTCAAAAATAAGGAAGCAACCAAATCGCAAATTTAGGTTTTTTTTCAGTTTTGCTTTCAAAATCATAGGTTTGGGTCAATTCTTTTTTAGTTTTCAGTTTCAGGTCATTTTTTGTTATTTTATAGTTTAGTTCAGTTTGGTTTTATAATTTTTTAATTTATATTTGGGTAAAATCTTTGTCTTTCTGTATCATATAATTAATTC